>ENA-UOTX01000295-UOTX01000295.1-compost-metagenome-genome-assembly--contig:-NODE-295-length-55891-cov-12.137116_pt1 | contig 55891 bp, 30 predicted proteins | sample MGYA00238143_ERZ746982 | MGnify/ENA primary metagenome ERZ746982 (study PRJEB28758, sample SAMN06268862) | compost metagenome | isolation source: single cell | place: USA: California, Emeryville, Joint... | reverse complement strand
TCCAAGCTGCCATTCTTACCGGCCAAGGTAACGAACAAGTCCAAGACCTCCTTCTTCTTGATGTCACTCCTCTCTCCTTGGGTATCGAAACCGCTGGAGGTGTCATGACTGTCTTGATCCCAAGAAACACCACCATTCCAACCAAGAAGAGCCAGATCTTCACAACCTACGCTGACAACCAGCCTGGTGTGCTTATTCAAGTCTTCGAAGGTGAGCGTCCAATGACTAAGGATAACCATCTTCTTGGTAAATTCAATCTTGATGGTATCCCACCTGCTCCAAGAGGCGTCCCACAAATTGAAGTCACCTTCGATCTCGATGCCAATGGTATCATGACTGTCTCAGCTGTTGACAAATCCACTGGTAAAGCCAGCAATATCACCATTACCAACGACAAAGGAAGACTTTCCAAGGACGAAATCGAAAAACTCATCAAGGATGCTGAGAAATTCAAGGCACAAGATGAGGAAGTCAAAAAGAAAGTTGAAGCCAAGAACGGCCTTGAAAACTACTGCTACTCTATCAGAAACACTCTTAAGGATGACAAGGTCAAGGACAAGATCGATGCCGGAGACAAGACAAAGATTGAAACTGCTGTGGACGAAGCTTTGAAATGGGTTGAATCGAACCCTAATGCTCATGCTGAGGAATTTGAAGCCAAGCAAAAGGAACTTGAAGGCATCTTCAATCCAATTGTCACCAAGCTTTATGGCGCTGGTGCTGGAGGTGCAGGAGGATTCCCTGGCGGCTTCCCAGGCGGTGAAGGTGGATTCCCAGGTGCTGGTGGAAGCACCGGTGGCGCTGGACCAAAAGTTGATGAGGTTGACTAAGTGAGCTATTAAAAAAGGCTTAAGAAACTTAGAAAGCTTATCATGAATTGTAATATTGTTGTTTCATAATGCATAAAGTGGTAGTTCAATAGTGATTTTCTATGGATCAGGCGATTAGATTTGATCGATAATATTATTGAACCTAATTCTAAAATTTCGTTCAGCTTAGCCTCGAATCGCTAGGAATGAGTTATGAAATTAACTTGAAAAACTCTCATAAATAATTTGTTCTCTTGTTGAAGAGAATTTGCCAGAGTCACATAAGAAAAAGTTAGTTAGTTAAAATGAAATCGATCTTGTAGATTTAATCCCACTGTAAGTGAGCTATTTTAAAATAGCAACAACAAACTCTTAAGATTTATGAGTCAATGCTATGATTATTGAATTCTTTTGTTTTTCAGACGGAAAGAATGTACTCAAAATATGTGAACTTTGGAGTTTAATATTTGTCACTAGATGATGATGAGTTTTCGCTCTTCAACGATTTTGTGGACTTGAATTCTAACCCATCATCAAAAGGAATAATCTAAATATTTCATCGATATAAATATAAATAATCACGATTAATCTCTGAAGGATTTTCTTGTTCTTCATGTAAATTCTTTGGAGAAATTTAAGTTCTGAGACTAGTCTGAATTGAAAGATGCTTCGTAGTGAACATCTAAAAATATCTGGTCTCTATGTCAGATATGCTTATTTACTTGCCATTATCAGCGCGTTTCTAAACAAAATCATTACAATAACAAGTAAATTCAATTCGAGAGGTCCATTTTCTACTTTTTTCACCGCTATCAAAGTGAGATTTATGGTATTGGGATAGATTTTGTTAAAAGATTTTTTTGAAGTTTGTTAGCTTTGTATGCAGTGTTCAAATGTTACAATATTTCTCTGAGCAAGAACAGAAATTTCACGAATAGCTAGAGTTTGTAAACATTTTTCAAAGTTGCTCGCGCACAACTAATGCAAATGTCATAATCACACCCTTTGCAATGGAGGACACCATCATTTGCAGAGCCTTTCGTCACCCCACAGACATTGCAAATGAATCGATTGTAGGAGTAGATCGTATAGGTATGTATGTATTTTTCTGTCGATTTACAACGTGAGCAATTGCTCATCACGTCCCTGAGTTTTTGGAAGATAGTTTGATTGGGTTCCTCTTTCGGTGCCTCTAATTTCTTTTTCGCACAAGACAAACAAATATCATAATCACACCCTTTACAATGGAGAACGCCTTCATCTACTGAGCTTTTCCTCGCACCACAGACGTTGCAAATGAATCGATTGTGAGCGTAGACCGTATGGGTATACAGATACTTTTCTGTGGATTTACAGCGAGTGCAGTTTACCATTTCATCACGAAGTTTCTTGAAAACTAATTCATTAGCGTCATTTTTCTTGTTAACCGCTTTTACTGCACAGGACGCGCAAATATCATAATCACACCCTTTACAATGGAGAACGCCTTCATCTACTGAGCTTTTCCTCGCACCACAGACGTTGCAAATGAATCGATTGTGAGAGTAGACCGTATGGGTATACAGATACTTTTCCGTGGATTTGCAACGTGTGCAATTAGTCATTGACTCTTGGAGTTTCTGAAAGACTGATTCATATTCGCTTTTTTTATTTTTCTGCTGGCTCAAAAGTGTTTTTGAACAGCTCGCGCAAATGTCATAGTCGCATCCTTGACAATGAAGAACGCCATCTTCGACACAACTCTTATTCACACCACAGACGTTGCAAATGAATCGATTGTAAGAGTAGACTGTATATCGAAGTTGGTACTTTGTTGAGGAACGACAACGAGTACAGCTAGCCATAGAGTCCCGAAGTTCATTAAAGATCGCCTCCTGCTCCGCTTTTTTCATTAGCTTGAGTTGCTCTTCGTTCTTCTTTTGAGCGATAAGTTCCAACTCTTTAATTTGGTTAGTAGCCTCTTGTAATTTTGTTCTCCATTGAGTTGTGTCTATTTTATCAGGTTTAATAATCGCTGCTGAAGGACACGATTCCAAGAATTGGTAAAGGGCGTCGGTCAATGGCAGCTTCTGATCTTTAGCGTTAGCCAATTCCTTGATGTGAGGGAAATAGTGAATAAAATTCGTTTTTTCTGGCAGCGTTGAGTTGATTATCATGTGCAATAAGTTTCGAAAGCCTTCATCGGTATCAATGCATTTCAGAATAGGAGGTGAGATCTTGTTCACTATCACGGAAAACTCATCGGTTTTTAAATGCGTCGCTTCCAGTACGAGTCTCATGGTTGCAATATCATCAGGACGGACATTTCCAGCTTCAAGAGTAATCACGAACAGGAGAGTGAACGATCCTTCCATTAGAAAAGCCAAATCGATTTCTTGGGCTGCTTTGACGTTAATATCAGTGTGTGCTAAGCCGGGAGTGTCAATGCATCTTCTGCCATAAGAATCTTTGGCGACTTGGAGTGTCGTTGTCTTGGTCTTGAAGATAGGCTCGTTCAGAATACCATTCAGTAAAGTGCTCTTTCCGGATCCGACGTTTCCAATACAGAGAAAGGAGGGTAGAGAGGCAGAGATTGATTCCATCCGAAAATATTTCCCAGGTATTAAGTTTATTTTTGTTGTTCAATCTGTAAATCGAATCTTTTGAATGTGACTTCATTGACAGAATCGCGAAACGCATTCTTTCTAAGGGTTAAATCTCCAAAAATATGGATATGAATCGGACGATAGAGGTGATGAGATATCCTACCATCAATAGAAAGTAGTATTGAGGAAGTTTGACTCGATGAATTAACCTGAAAACAATACTAATGTTGATGTATGCATTCGTCTTAAGAGATCCAGTTTCAATAGTCGTTGTCATGAACTCACGCTTCTAATATATACTAGCTCCTGCCATTTTCACTTGAAATTGTTTCCTAAAGCGTTTTTTTTATTTCTTCCGCTTGATGTTCCTTTCAAAGGTAAATAACCATCAATTTATAATTAGCAGATACTCCTTCCTTGAGGATGTCATTCGTATTGTTTTTTTTTCTCCTCTCTCCAGTGAGTAAGCTGTTTCTCACGCTTTTTCTTCTCATTTCACATATGCTGCCCTTTGTCAGTCCAACACAATTATTATATTCTGCTTGCTCAATCTATATGCTGTCTCCCATTCTCATAGCCATAAGCAAGCTGCTCTTTCTGCTCCAGTGTCTTACACTTTTTTTATTCAGCTAGCTAGCACTTGCACTTTCTCACAGTGCAAGTTGCTTTCTCTCATCTTGTTCTCTCATTCTATCTTGTCGAAGCTCTATGCCTAGTCTGCAAAGCTAACTCCATAACTTCCTCTTCTTCACTAGTTTGCTCTCTGTGGGTGAATTCTTAACTCTTTTTCTTTTCTCGAGTTGAATATGTTATTTCGAACTAAATATTTTCGAGTAGAGGCATCTTAAGCTCAAAGCAAAGGGACCATTCTGAGAAAACTGTTGTCAATCAAAGAAATTATCCTGAATGATAGTTGGTAGATTATTCAGCTCATTATATTTGGATATTTCTGATTTATATGTATGTATATTATATATTATCAATCCAATTGCTTCAAAAGGAACCATACATATGTAGCTCAAATAATGTCTCTCAGAAAAGTCTTCATGATGTTAGAAGCCGAAATTTCACACGAGGATTATATAATCAGAAACTTACTTGCAAGAAAGATGTTATTGAGGAGAGTTGTCCAAGCGATTTGCTGGCAGTTGTCGCCTGAAAAAGACTGCTGAATGATACGATTTGGCATTCTTGTGGAAGATACTTGAAATTAGAAAACATTATGGACACTTTGGGACCAGAAAATTTATGAAAGAAAAGAAACTTGCTTCTTGAGTAATTGGGCAAAATTCTATGAGGTGAGAGAGCAGACGCCTACTACCATTCTCCCTCAAGGGCCAGCGAAAAGGAATTAATTTCCCAAGTCTTAGCAGCAGAACTGAAAGCTCTGGCGCTTGACTAGCTTAAATTGCGAGGGATAAGTTACACGAATCTCCAGAAATTTTCTAGAAGTACCAGGTTTATGTCATGAAAAATATAACGTTGAAGCTGAGAGAGCTCTGGAAGTTCGCTTTAAGGACTCGCAGAAGTTACTAAATTTTGTTGAGAGGATGTTGAATGAAGAATCTAGAAACCTTTCTGATCTTAAAGAGCTGAGAAATAGTAGCGTCGGTAACCCTTGAAAAATCAAGAATGAAAACAAATTTTAAAATCTCTTAAATTTATTTTGGACTTTTATGCGAAGAATCAGATCTAATTATTATCCTTGTAATCAATAAATTGATCATTTATGAAGTCCTAGGATCTGAGACTGGGAACTGTTTAGGAAAGCGACAAAATACAAATATGCAGTCCTTCTAAATCTATGAGACACGGTGAATAGGTCGGGATAAAAGGCTTATACCACTAATTCTAAATACAATCCTTCCATCTCTCTGAAAAATTTATATTTGTTTTGGGAAATCATGCATTGTGAAATCCATCTTCGTCTTAAGGTTTGAATACATTAATGAGAGAGAGAAAAAAAAAATATCGACTAAGGTTGTAAGCACATTGAATTATTATGAGTATTTGAAAAGATAATCGAATTTGACCCCTTCTGTTAATACGAACAGACTTAGAGCTTCAGGTGAAGCGAACGTAATTCTTTAATAATTTGTTAATTTTATATAATGTCAATTCAATTCATAAAAATTTTCTTCTCGTAAGTTCAATGTCCGAATATTCATGACCTATGAAAATTCTAACTTTCAATGAATTTGACTTTACCTTCACTTCTTCGAAGATAGTACAGCAACTGCTCTTTAGTTTAAGATCCGCGCTCTTTGAATTGATATCTCCTGGAACTACTTGATTGTTAGGGATAATTCCGGTTTTCAGCGAGACACCATCCTTCACTTTTTCTTTGATGTTGTCTCTCGGATTGCTTGACTAGTGAGGACCAGATCAGATTTCGAAAACTCTTCATAACTGGCTATATTTCTTTTCCGAAAAAGCTCAGAAAATTCAACTGCAGTGTTCCTCGCAAGTGTCAGGTTGTGTTCCATTTCCCCTTCAGTTTCGTTCGTCACCTCATCTTTACTCTCATTTTCTTTTTTATTTTCAACAGGCTCTTTCTTGTTCAGCTCACCCTTGGCTACTAGCTGCTTAAGAATGCTCTTGTTTCGTTTAGATGCTATAACTTGTTCTATTTTCGCATGGTGTGCTGAGAGAGGAGAATCAACAGCGCTGAAATCTTATCACAATACCAGGTACCATTGATGTTCACTCAGATCCTCACGGTTTTATCATTTGAGCCTGACGCGACAAACTTCTCGTCAAGAGAAAAGCTCACACTCGATACTCTGTCTTTGTGACCTTCAAGAGTTGCAAGACATTTGGCCTTTTTCATATCCCAGATCTTCACAGTTTTATCATTTGAGCCTGAGGCGACAAACGCCTCATGAAGAGAAAAGCTCGTGGCCCATACACCACTGCTGTGACCTTCGAGGGTTGCAAGGCATTTTGCAGTGCATTTCTCATATCTTCACTGATTTATCTATCGACCTTGATGCGATATACTTCCCATCCCCAGAAATGCTCACACTAATTGCTCCTTCTTTGTGACCTTCAAGAGATGCAAGACATTTTGAGGTTTGCACGTCCCAGATCTTCACCTTTTTATCTAAGCCTGCGGAAGCAACATACTTCCCATCGCTAGAAAAGCTGACACTCAACACGTCAGAATTGTGACCATGAAGATGTGCAAGACATTTAGAGGGTTGAACTTCCCAGATCATCACGGTCTTATCATCGTGCCCTTCTGTTGCAATACTGGTATGCTTCAAGGCGCGCGTGCGATGGAGAACTCATTTCTTCGCTTGAAAAAGAAGAAATCTACAACAAAATTCTGATATTTCAATAAAATTACAAAAATTCAGGCTTTATTTTTCATAACGAACTATTGTGGCCATGAGATTTCTTTGCATTTTGCTTTCAGGATTGGTCAGAAACTCAGTATTATCTTCAATTTTACTGGCTCTGCAACAATTCTTCTCATTTTTCAAACAAATTTATGTGTTGAACCAATGAAAATCAATTATTAACAATTGGTTAATGCAAAAAAGAATGGCCTGTATTCATCCAAATTGATTTTTCTCGAACATATGATTAATAAAAGAGAAACCTTTTCCAAAAAATTCCAATCAATCGTTAAAATACAAGCATTTTAATTATTAGTCAGTATATTTCTCAATCAATTGACTTGAAGCCGCAACAACCCAGAAGTAATTATAAAAAGAGATTTAAGATAAACAGTTATTTTGGTTTAATTTCCAAAACTAGTAAAGATGCTCCTGATATTAGCCTGGAAAACATGTGGAATCAATATCAACACTCGATGTTGACTCTTTGAGCAATTAAGTATACTTTCCGTCGCCAGAAAAGCTCAAGCTTGCGATTCTTCCTGTGAAACCTTCAAAAAAAGTTGCAAGACACTTGAAGGTTTGAGCATCCCAGAGTTTCACTGTCTTATCACTATGCCCTGCTGATGCGAGATACATTCCATCAGGGGAAAAGCTCACAATATCAACAAATCCGCTGTGAGCTTCAATATTTGCAATATGTTTAAAGGTTTCAACTTCCCAAATATTGACCGTTGCATTTAATGAGTCTGAAGCAATGTACTTTCCGCCAGGAGAAAAACTCACGCTCTTCACATCAGTAAGAGCTTGAAGAGTTGTAATACATTTGAAAGAGTTAATTTCCCGAATTTTTATTGTGGAATCGCTTGAACCTGATGCGAAGTACTTTCCATCAGGGGAAAAACTCACGCTTCCAACCGTTCCGTCATAGGCTTTAATATCTGCAATACATTTAGAGGTTTCTACTTCCCATATTTTGGCTGTGTGATCATCTGAGCCTGAAGCAACATTTTTTCCATTGGGAGAAAAGCTCACACTATTCACAAAATCTTTGTGTCCATTAAGAGTTGCAAAACATTGTAAGGTGCTCATCTCCCAAATCCTCACTGTGGTATCACTCGACCCTGATGCAACATATTTCTCATCAAGAGAAAAACACACACTTTGAATACAATCAGTGTGTCCTTGAAGGGTTGCAAGGCATTTAGATGTTTCTACTTCCCAAATTTTCACTGTGCTATCTTTTGAACCTGATGCAATGTGCTTCCCATCCCGAGAAAAACTCACCTCACCAACTGGGGATGTTGAAGGTCAGGAAGGACGCCGAATTTGACTGCTCTAAAGTTGGTTTTTTACAAACTTTACATCATCTGCTTGAAGATTTCTCAAATTGGTATAGCTTAGATCAGCTCCTGAAAAATCAACCCCTGAAAAAATACCATTCTGAATATTAGAACCACGAATATTGACATTGCTTAAATCTTGGGCGGTGAAGGAATAACGAGAAGCAACAAGGATGGTCATGCTGTTGGCAGCCACAATTGCTGCACGCTCACTCTTCTCGGTCTTGGTTAAATCAATTGCCTCCTCAGATATTGCGTCAGAACCAAATCGTGTCTTGCTGCGTCTGCAATGAATCTTACCAATTCTGTGTCAGTAACTATGCTTTTGCTCGATAAGATTTTACTATTTCCGTTGGTTCTTCTGAACTCGTCTTGAATAGCTTCAAGCAGATAGCTGTTTTTGATAGTGTCATGAATGAATCCAATCTTCACTTCTTGACTCTGTTTCTTGCTTTTCTTGGAGTTGCTGAAATATTTTGTTTCGATCTTCAGGGGTAGCACTCTTAGTAAGAACGACAAAGTTTGTCTTTTGAAATAAATAGCACTATCATACTCCAAGGCTTGAAATAGAGGCGTGGTTTGATCGAGTCTGAATTCGTCTCGTAAATGTAGTTGTACAGCTAAGTATTTACCAGTTTCTCTCAGTGCAGTATTCAATGGGTCAACTTGCTCTTCTTCTTTGTTAACGATAAACTCTGTTATTTTACGAAGCTGAGATTTTTGTTCTTCAAAAAATACCTCTGAAAAACGTGTTTGCGAAAAGAACTGACATCGATAGAAATACGGGGCAAGTATTTCTCATTTTGCAGAGGTTTGTTGGATTTTCAAAATTCCTATGATGGTGCGGGAATCTCGCGAAACTGTAATGTAAAGAACGAGCTAAGACCTCAGAATAACGATTAATTTACATTTCTCATGTGCGGGAATTCTCTTGCAAGTCATATTACCCTTGCTGCTAGCATTATGATTCCTCTTTCCAGCTTTCGAAGAATTAAATAATTTTATTTCAGCTGAAGAAATTAACTTTACTTACTATTGTTCTTAGAACATATATACTGTTCGTGACCTTTCTGTCCATAAACACATGTGTTTTTACATAATATTGAGTCAAAAGTTTAGATCGGATAAAAGAGAGGCCGTCCAGAAGATATAATTTGTACTTCAGATAGCTTCTCATTTAGCATAGACTCTTTGTGAAATGATATGCAGTAAAAGAATTATAATGTGGCACCAATAATCAATTCACTCAAAATACAAACTAAACTACATTACATCGTTTCGCTCCAAAGATGGAAATTTCATCTCAATTTACAAAACATACTCGTAGGCAACTGTATCTCCATCATTTTGTTCTTCTTGAATCGTCTTAAAAAACTTCATTTGATTTTGGAAATTCCAAATTTTCTCAGAGAATATCAATAAACTAAACTAATGGATATGAAAATAACTCTTTCTTCAGATCTTCCCAAGTAACTTTGCTGAACATTGCTGCTGCAAATTCGAAATGACGTAAAATAATAACACAGGAAAAATTTTACGAAGTTTGTGTTTTTGAAGCAGACAACGTCTCTGGAAATATTTTGAATCGCTCTTGCTGTAAGATATGGGTTGCTTTTCATAATCCTTTGTTTTAATTCATCTCTATTCAGTTGACTTTCAATTAAAAAAAAAAACTGAAAGAAGCTGTCATCAGTATAGGGTGCATGCATGGTTTCTCGTAATGAGTGACGAGTCTAATATTTCGAATCAACTCTTTATAGATATCAGAATCCCCAATTTCAAGAGGGGTCATGTATTTCAAATTTACTCTTTATAACTGAAATTAAAAGCGGCCTCAACGATAAATAAACGAGGAGTAATTCCAAGAATTACAGGAGCTATTGCAATTAGAGTTTGTAATATTCAGATTATTTGACTCATTTCAATTCTTTACAGATTCAATTTCAAATATAGATTGCCTCATAATGAATTTGGAATCTAGAGCTAGTTATTACTCGTATTTCCTAGTTGTTGATGATTAGAAAAAACCACTTTGGTCTTTTCTCTTTGCTCCTATGTTGACAATGTAAGTAGAAGAGTTTTGGACGAAATTTGCATACCTGGCTATGAAGAAAGCTAAAGTTCTTGCCAAGCCTTATTTCATGATTATTTAATGATGGTCTCCATGGTGATGATCTCCTCCTGCTTCTTTCACCTCTGCTTCGTCATCATGATAATTCAACTCAAGGGCCTTTTTGTTTGGGAACCATGAAATAATCTTATCGTCTAGCTTGGATGCTACATAGGACTCGATACCATTGAACTCGGTTGGGTCTTTCTTTTTTAGCAAAAACAGATAGTGTAAATAGTTCCAAAGGTGGTGGTTGTATTTGATATGGTTCAGGAACCCTTTTCCGTTCTTATCGAGTTTCCAGCGCTCTAGATCGCAAATATAGCACTTGCTGGACATATCACGGTCAATTTCTTCTTTATGGTCTCTCAAAGCCGCAAACGTTTCGATGATGATACCCAGCAGCAAGTTCATGAATATAACGTTGATGACTATGAAGAACAAAAACTCCCATACAACCTTTGACCACCATCTGAGTCTCGTATGACTTTCATAAGATGGAGTGACCGTTCGATCGCCAATACCTCCAGCACTTCTTGGTCCATAGTCGAGAGTGATAATGAAGCATTGCAGCATTGACGTACAGATTCTCTCACTCGATTTGTGATGATCAAAGTACAGATCGTCAAAGAACCAAAATCCGATTATCGTATAAATATACAAGCAGATTAAGCCCACCACCGCTGTCATCAACAGTTGTTTTGTGTTGAGCGTGACTGAGCGGACGACATTACGTAGATTAGGGAATCTGTCAACAACATCAAGAAGCTGCAATGAATACACAAGCTCAGGTCCTGGCAGTCCGAGTATCGAAACAATCAAGTAGAATGCTTGGTAACGGAAACCGCCGTCACCCAGAATGAAGTGGAGATTTGTCCAATAGTATACGAATTTCGTCCAGAGGTTTCCAAAGTTCCTTTTCCTGCCTTTCTTGAAGATTTCGCAATCAGGGCCTTTAGTGAGGAGAATTTGCATAGTCGCGGAGGTTTTGAGCGTGCTCGGATCAATGATAGTTTCTTCATTGTGATGGGAGTCGTTATTCGTGCCTGTAACCTCTTCATCGTCATCTTCGAAATTATTCTCTTCGATATGTGTAAGCTTTTGCTTTTCGACGAGCTCTCTCCATCGTTTGCGAAGAAGCAAAGGAACTCGAAGGACCAACCAGAAAATCATCATCAAGCTGGCAGTAATTATCTGTAAAATTCCGAAAAATTTGATGATATTGCTAATTTTTAAGGCAGAGTGCTCGTCGCCTCCGAAGATCTCATAGTACGATGTTTGCAACATGCCATTTCTTCCTGTTTCCGGATCTGTATTGTAGTCTCTGTAGTAAGTGAACAATATCAGCAAATTAATAATAAAGGCAATCGTCGTTGAAGCGTCTCTGAAGAAAGTTAGCTTCTGCGCGCTGATTCTGATCCACCAGCGATTCAGTCGCGCCAAGTGCTCCATTTCATCAAACAGGTCGTCTCTTGCGTTCAAAAGCCCGAAAATCTTCTCGTTAGGCGATTCTCGCTTCACCTCAGCCATCAGCGTGTTCCTGCTTTTTCTAGTGAGGAATCGAGTCGTTGGGTGAATTGGGAAATACACCTTGATGAGCTGCTTATTAAAGATAATTTCGATGCTTGCGATGTTCGATTTGAAAAAGTGATATGCCTTTCTTTGAAGCAAGTTGAAGCTTTTCTCTTCGAACCCTTTTTTGATCAACTCATCGATTGATTTGTTATGATCTGCCAGAGTTAGAAGCAGAATAAACACTCCAAAGGACTCTAAGATAGAATCATTGAATGAGTCAGGAGTATTTTTCAGAACTTCTATGATGGTTGGGATTTTAAGACTAGCAGAAACCCTTATCGATAGTTTATCACAGAAGGTTTTAAAATCATTGGCCAGCTTGTCCATTAGGAAATTGAAGTCAATTTGGTGACTCATTTCTTCAACAATGCTCTCGTCGACGTTGCCTTCAAGAAGCGAATACAGCAATTTCATGGCTTTCGTTACGGAATTACGAATATCTTCAAGTTGTTCATCGGAGGTAAAGCCTCTTCGCTTCTGCTCAGAATTATTGTTGAAAATCGTTGCATAATCCATGCAGAAATTGATGATTTTTGAATTAACCAATGTCTTTTGGTTGTCGATACAAGGGCCTTGCACAGCTTCAATCAAAAATTCAAGCAGCTGATCACCGAACGGCAAGCTATCTGTGTTAGCGAATCGGATAAATGAGCCGAACCACGCCGCAGAGCTGGAGATAAAGTCATGAGATCTGGGGTTCGTAGTTCCATTCTTCACAGTTTGCAATCGCAAGTGATTCTGCAGCGTCAAGTTATGTCCCTCGCAAAGCAACTGCAACAGTCTGAAGAGCTTGACGAGAATGTCAATCGAATCTTTACTTTCTTTGATAATTTGCGTATCACTCTCTCCGATGTCTGTCCGCATGAATCTTTCTGTATTTAACAGCTGCTTGGAAGGGCCTTCTTGCTGATTCGCTTCTGCGTCAGCGTCCTCTCCGAATAGATTCTTCTTCGCGTATTTCTCATTGACTCTGATCATATCCATTTTCAAACTTTCGATTTCAGTGGTAATGAGCTTTTGAATCGCTTGCATGAAATCGTTTTGAGTGTCATTTTTCATGTACTCTAAGAAAGTCTCCTGAGCTTTTAGGTTTCCTCCGATCAGCAATGCAATGGATAAGAGAACGCACTCTTCAATGATTTTTCTGTTAGTAGTCGAATAGAACAGCTTACAAAGCATCTCTATGACTCCAAAGGATGTAAGCTCGTTTTGTTTCCTGATTATCTTTCCTTTCACATCATCCCAGTCGTCAGTCTCCCATTCCGCAGCAGGCTTGTCATTCGAAGCTTCTCTTTCGATGATCTTCCTGAATATTCTTAATCCTTCGGCCCTCAAATCATCATCTAAGCCTTCTTCATCTCTCTCAATAAGCTCAATCAACGCTTTTACCACTTTCTCATAAGCTATCGAGCCTTGCTCCTCCGTAATTTTTTCAATATTCACAATCTTTTCAATGAAGGAATCAAATTCTTTTTCAACGTTTTTGCTGAAAGTTCTCGCCTCATCAGTTTCTAGGCTCTCAATCTTTGCGTCAAGTCTGTCCGCATGAGATTCCTCATCCATGAACATCGATTGCTCTCTTCCTAAGGAACTTGAACGATTCTCGAACCTTCCTAACATTGTCTTGTTCCTAACCAGCCTTTCATTTTCTGGTTTTTTCAGTTGTTCTTTATGATCCTGCATTTGAATGCCCTCGAAGTGAACAAGTTGCGATTTCAGCTCTTCTTCGAGCCCAAGCATTCTGATCTTGCTCCTATGGTGTTTGCCCAGTATGAAGTACAATTTGCTCATTTCTTTCTGCCTGTGATATCCTTTCGTTCCTAATTTAAACTTCTTGACTTCTGTCATGGCAGACGAGAGGAGTTTCTCATACTCTGGAAGGTCTTTGGTGAGTTTATTCATGAAAAGCAGCGTGAGATTAGGGATGATGCCATCATAGACGAGTATTTCTTCGATTACTTTCGAATTAATAAGACCTTTATTAACAAATATGTCATAATTGCTTCTGCCTTGCTCTCCTAAAACTCTTAAATCATCAGTCATTAAGAGGAATAGGTCTGTCAAGTCAGCATCTTCTTCTCTCATTTCCCTCTCAGTCTCCATGTACACGTGGAACAAGAAATACATCACAGCGTATTTGATGTAGTAGCACTGGCCCGCCATGCTATAAATTTGTTTTAACACCTTCATTGGGAACAAAAATTGGCATTTGCTCTCGGAGGCCGCGTTCTTATCTTCCGAAGAGACAGCCATGATGTCCAGGAGACTCACCAAATAGTCAAGCTCACCTGGCAAGACGATAGGGAACTTTTTCTCGAAAACTTTCGAATGATAGCCATCTAATAGATTTTTGAGCTCTGCCCAGATTTTCTCATTGCTGAAATCCAACAGCACGGTCTTAAACTCCTTCCTTGAGAGGAAGTTAACGACTAGCGTCTGGTTCTTTTTAATCACATTATCGCGGTATTTCATCAAGGTATTGATAGTCAGAAGGAGCTTGCTACGACGCGGGTTATCAGGATGAAGCGAATCGATCGTCTTAACTACTACGTTTAAGTAATTCTCAAGGGCAGATTTATCATTTAGCAGGGCTTTATTATTCAAGAAGAGCTCGCCAATGATACTTTCAAGCCCGAGTGATGGGTCCTTTTTCAGCATCTTAAGCAGCAGTGGAGCATATTTTCCGACGATCTCTTGGTTATTGCGGTCTTTAGCTACAAACCTCGCAAGGAATTTCACACAAGCTTTGAGTATCTTTTGCGCTATGGCCGGACGGACTTCATCAGAGTCGAACCTTCCCTTTAGATCAAAGTTCAAGATCTCGAGAATTCCTTGGTACGTGTCCAAGTACCGCATGACTTTCTGGTAGTCAGGGTTTGGACCAGTGCCTCCTTCGAAAATCTCATCGACATCGAAATTTCCAATGATTTTCTCCTCCTCAGGTGAAGCCTTTCTTCCGGCTATCTTACCAGTTTTTGATAGAGATTGAACAGACTCTGTGGTGAGGAATCCAGCTAGTTGTTCAACTATTTCAAGTACCTCTGCGCTTATTTTTTCGGCTTCTTCGTCATGTTTTCCATACCATTTTTCTGTTCTCTCAGCGAGGTCTTGGACTCTTCCGCCAATAGTTTTGATGATATTGATATTTTTCATTGTTTCTTTATCTTCAACGAGATACACGCTTGATATCATATCTTTGAGAGCTAGACGCTTAGTATGTTCTTTGTATAGGGTTTCAAAGGCTTGTTTCTGTAGCTCTTTTTTCTCATACAGGAGAAGATCGATCATGATAACCGCCAAGGGCACCCTGGTGTAATGTTCGACGCTGAAAGCGACGTCTTTATAATTGTTTTCAATCCATTCATTTGGATTCTTCTCGCTACCAGGACTTTTTTTCGTTTTCACAATTTGACTTTCTTCTTCCTTTTTGAATTCCATTAGGAAGCGCCTCATGTGCAAATCATTGAAGAAATCCATGAAAATATTCACAATTGTGAGGATTTTCATTTTAATTTGCATAAGAACCTGAGTTCGGTTGTCCTCCTTGTATCTCTCATTCAATGCGTACGGATCATGACCACCCTGCATGAAATGCACGGCGATCCTGGAGTTATGGGCCTCCTTATGTTTGTTGCGAGAATCAAACTCCTCTTGCGTAGTAACATCATTTGCTCCGTTCAATAAACTCAGCAACGGACGCAAGACATCAGCAATGTCTTTAAGATTTGAATAGAAACCGAATTTTGCAAGTATCTCAACGTTTTCTAAAAAGACCAATGTCATTTTGTTGACATCTTCCTGGAAGGCAATGAGAAATCCTTGATCAGCAATTCGTTGGAAATATTTGAGCAAGTAGGCTTTGAATGTTTGGAAATCATTGGAAACGTTATTGTATTTGAAGATATCCTCGGAGTTCTGCTTGTTTATCTCTTCCCAGGTCACTAAATAGTTAGGCAGCTTGATTTGGTGATAGGTCTTATCGATCCAAAGATGAATAAACAGCTTTGCAAAGGCTGTACGGACTGCTGTGTTATATTTTTGATTGGAGAGGATATTGTAGCAGATTTCGTAGGTATAGATGCCTTTCAGCCCATCAATTGCGACATAGTTCCTTCCTAAGCACAGGTCAGCGAGGAGATACACCAAGCTAATAAAATAGGCGTACAGTTCGTTCTTATCGTCAAGGGATTCTAAAGAAATAAACTCTTTTGACGTAGGAATGACTATGTATAATTTCCCATCAGCTTGCTGCTCGATTCGATAGCAGATCAAATCTCGAGCTTCTTCATCCTCGAAGATCATGCGAGAAATCGCATCCTGGTTTGCTAGCATAGGTTCGCCGTTGCATACCGTTAAAGCTCTCAGTAAGTTCACGAATTTTTCTTTGGGCAGGTCTTTTAATTTTTCGACGAACTCGGTGATCGTTTTGGGTTTGATCTTGTGCTCGAGGATTCTTTTATTATTATCAATGAGCTCTGTAAGGGTTGGCTCTGCGTTCAGGTCGATTCCTTCCATATCTGAGGACATTGATTGATAAATAAATAGGTCTAACCATTGCGATGCGTAGAGCTCGTTGGGTCGATACTCTTTAATTGTATGCCTGATAAGTGTGTACGAAAGTCTGAATATAGTCATCAGGTCCTCAGGGATTTTGTTAGGAAAAATATTCAAAGCGAACGGATAGAAGAGGATGTCTGTCAGCACTTCTATCAACTTCAAGTCTTTGAGTAACCTTTGACACTCAGGTTTAGGAAAGCCTTCACATTCTAAAGGATCGACGGTTTTATCTTCGATATTTGCGACGAAAAATATGAGCTCCTTGAGTGTATCAAGCACTTTCTTGAGGTACTCAGACGATAGGAGCGACGTTTGTTGCGTTTTGAGGATATCTCTGAAGTGATTCAATCGCAAGACCGCTGATCCAACGAAGAGAACGTTGTTTTTCTCTTCATCGTCAACTACTTCTACGTAAAACGCGTGTTCAGCGGACTTCTGCAAGTCAACATAAGTAGGTCTTCGTTTGACTCCAAACTCACTATCCTTGAGCGGCGTGAAGAAAGACGCAAGGTTTTTCGTGTCTTTCTTCGGGTTTGAGACCTCGGGAGAATCTGTTACTGGAAGTCCTGGGTCAGTACTATGATGATGCATTTTTTTCTGTGACTGAAGGAGTCCTTGGGTGGTATAGTGATTAAGGTTCGGCTTGTTTAGAGATTGGTTGATCGGGACAGTGCGAAGGAAAAATTTCTGATCGCTGAATGCAATGGAGTATGAATTTCCATGGACGACGTGGGTATGTGACTGGTAGACAGTCGGTATGAAGCTGACGCAATTTCCAAGATCTCGCACCGCTTTTTCGTCTTTCTCTTGGGCAAGAACTGGGATGATTCTCTTCTGATCCATTTGAACCTCTGTGAGCACCAATACTCTCCCTGTCAGGTAATGACGCAGCCTATAGAGATGCCTCTCTTGTACGTCATCTTGAGTAATCGCCATGATCTCTTCTCCGCGGCCATGAATGCTCACATGCTCAATCTCCCACAGTTCATTCGCGCAATATTTCTCCTCGTGATGTTCTCCTTCGTATGTTCTGACATACACCTCGGGGTTTTCCTGCGCATAGCAGATGTCCGCAGCAAGGTAGCCTCTAAGTTCCATATGATGTAATCGAACTAGAGTTCCTCCATGTACGCATTTCATCGTTGTCTCGTCTTCAATATTTTGCTTTGCTTCACGGCTATGAAATAGCATCCGCCACACCGTTTCTTTATAATGCGAGAGATGAGCCTCGTACCTCATCGAATTGATGTCCATCTTGCGAGGCTCGGTGGTTTTGTACGGCTGAGGAGGTATCGCCTCTTTATTGATTGCTTTGATTGGAAGGTCATAATCAATCATGCAATCTCGAGTAAAGTTAACATAGCAGTTTAGCTTGTCGTTCAGAAGCAGAATATCATCATCATAGTTGATAGGGTCACCCTCCTGACAGACTTGATATTTCGGCACGATTTTAAATATCATTCGAGAGTTGTAATCTTTTGACAGTTCGAATTTGTAAGCAGACTTATCAGACTCAGATGTAGTAACCTTTCCCGTCATGAATAGTCCAGAGTCAACATGCATGAAAAGCACCTCTGATCCATAGCAAACAGTCTTTCCTCGTTCAGTTTCAATCATCATATCATTTGCAGTCTTTTCCTCTCGAGTACGGCTGTAAAGTTTTGCCAGAGTGTTCTCGTATTCGTTAGCTATCTCACGATCTTTAAGATTGTCAGATTTTTTCTTCTTCATATACTTTGCTCTGTCCTTGAGGTGTTTTCGATATTCTTTATGAGCTTCATAGTTGAGTCTGGGCCAAATTTGAAACACGAAGTCTCTATAATTCCGTATTAAGGCTAAATTTTCTTCGTTGTGCAAGTTCTGGAGGCTTCGAGTGTGGAATATATTGAATGGCAAGTTTTGAAAGAAGATTCGATGATCTGTGAATCCAATGGCTGAAAGAACGCCTGAAATATCGTCGTTTTGGCGTCGTTGGAAAGAACCAGTGATTACAACTAAATCCCCATAGAGAATATATGGTTCGTTTTCTGTAGGAGCGTGCTCTTCCATTTATTGATAGTTTGAAGATAAATCACTGATAAAGCTACCTAATTGAGCAAATTTATAACAGTACGATGACTTTAACAAAAAATTAAATTGCTCTGATAGGGTTGATGAATAAATAATTTCCTCCAGTGTGATTCTGAATAAGCACTGAGAGTTTGTTTTAAATATAGCTTCAGGTTTTTAATTAAGCAGATAAACCCTAAATTATTTCACAAGCAATTGATTAGTTTGGATTGCTCAAGAGTGAGGTGTATAGCTAGCTATCACCGTCGACACTGGAGTGTTGAGATGTACGGTATTTTATTTCAACCCGGAAGTACTTCAGAATCACTATAAATCGAATTAACCGAATTAAATAGTTACAAAATATTGATAATTTAAATTTTCAGAAGGAAAAAAAGCTTAAGCAAGAAATCAGATCCTCCATGTCAACCACAAACTTGTGATTATCAGCAGATTCATTCTTCACACTGATGATGAAATTCGACTCTCGTTTGGAAGCTGGCTAGCAAAATCAATAGTTGCTGTTCTGAAAGAGCATGAATGCGACCATTCGACACGTTTCAAGATGATTAGAATGCAAAGCTCAGGTTAAAGATAAAAATTGAACCATGTGGTGTGTTTGGGCATTGAAAGATTTCTATCATGTTAAAGAAGGGCATTAGTCTGATCTATATCGAAGCTAGAATAATTGCCATTAGCTCTCGATTTAAAGGATTGTTCATCTCCTATCTGCACGTATCAAAAGATTATTAATATTCCTCATTCCCAACTCGGTATATGATGACAGTTTCCTCCATCTGATAATTAAAGGTTATCTGCAATAGCAAATTGCAAGAGCTTCGACGATTTTCAGGCTTTGTACCAAAAGTTCCATGATAAATTGAAGTTATCACCAAAAAAAAATAAAAAAAAAAATAAGAACAACAAAGAATCTTGATAAAAAAAAAATGATAGTTTGAGTAATCATATAATTTCTGTGGTTGCTATTTAGTATAGAAACCCAGAGTGTCTTCTTATTGTACCCTGCCCACGTTGATATGTATCAAGTGAAACTACCTTCTCCACCAATAATGCTATATTTTAAAAGGCCTCTCTCAAGATCTTCAACAATTTGCTTTTTTGTTAACAATCATAAGAATACTTTCCCGGAATCTTCAATTCTCTGTTGTAAACCAATGAGCAGGCCACAAAATTTCAGTATAATATTCCTTTTCAGAGATCATTAAGGTAATTACAGTTTTTCACATTTGAAATAAGTTTCTCTTTTTCCTGTTTGAATTATTTTAATGACCTCATGTACATACATGTGCAAAATCTATAATAATATATACATCCACCAACTTCTACATTCAAGCATAGAGCAAACTATCCAATAGACCAGACCTATCAGCGTGTCAACGCTCAGAAGGTGTAACGGATTTAATAGGAATAAATTCTTTCTTCTCTTGTCTGATCAGAGCAATCTTTTACACTTTCTTCTGGTTTTTCAACAATTTCTGATTGACTGATCGTCCGTGTACTCACAACGAAGAGATTTGCATGTACATTGATTTCTTCCAATGATGTAAAACTGTGCTCACTTGCAATTACATCACCGTCATCCTCCTCATTATGAAGCATCCCCTCTTCGTGAGTAGGATCGTTCACTTCCTTTCTGCGATTTGTCAGCAGCCTTTGAAAGCACTGATTCGACCTTCCTCCATAAACAACGGCATTCAAAAACCCTTGAAAAAAGGCTAGCATCTGAGTTCCTGTGATCACAGCTCTGAACGGCTCTGTGCCAAAGTAAACCCAAAACTTTAATATTCTCACCGGCAAGCAGCAAACCAGCAGCACTGCTGGGATGAATACCATCAAGAGGAAATTCTGACGCTGCCTATTGAGCATTTTTCTTTTGCTCCTATTGCGGTAGGCGAGATAGTACCATCCAATACTCAAAATTGAAGCAGTATATACAAATGCATCTGCGAATATGAACCCGCTCCAATCGAATTCAGATAAGTAAGCTCTATGGTAACAACTGCTGCTTTTATCTGAATACTCCAAGTAAGTTGTAAAAGGACTTCTGATCACATTTGCAATAGGGATGAGAGTTCCGAACAAATAGTAGTATTTCATGGCTTTATCAAGACTCCTCATATTATAGCCAGCCGAAGTTCTCCACAGAGCGTGGCTGAAGAACGCTGCCCACATTGCTGAGGATTCAATTCCATAGGCTAACGGAACTGAAGCGACTTTACAATACGTGTCGCTGTCTGGTTCGATTATAAGAAAGGCCACAATTGGGAGTAAATAGATGACGATTGAGAGGTTCACCATGAAAACCATTGTTTGAAGGGAGGTTTTGTAGAACTTCGATTTAATGCAAAGAGAAAGGACAAAAATGGTAGAAACGAAGGAGAGAGCCGGGATAACTGAGGTCCAATCGACTGGAAAATGAAAGAAGTCGGTGTATAGGACCTTATAAGAGAAGGATTCCGAAGCTTTGAATTGGTGAGAGAGGCTGTCGTTTCCTTCGATCATGTTGATCAGGTTTAATTAGCTTGATAAAATAAAACTTGCTGAGTTTAGCTAAACACCCTCGAGTACTTAAAGCTCAAAGCCTCAAAATAAACCAATTCTTCAAATTAGTTATCCACTAGAGAGTTGAATAGGCCACTTCGTCTTTCAAGTATAGATACTCTAGGCCATTGAATATCACAGCCGAACGTTTTCTTTATGTTATTAGTAATATTGCGAAGGCGGGAATTTAAATTAGGAGAAAGAATAATAATTATTTTTCATTGGGTTTTAGTAATGATAGCTGTGTTTAGTGTAAGAGAAAATGCTGTCTCGGCAAATAGTTATGTATGCCGAGGAAAAATATTTCAAAATTGAATAAGAATTCACTTTTGGTTTGCTAGAAATGTATGCCTGGTGCAATCCTATTGTGGATCGCAACTCCGGAAACGGCCTTTTCAACCTTCCAATGATTTCGTAAAATAGAAAATTCATGAGAGCTAAGATGAGCAATTTCTAGTTGGTGACATTCAAAATTTATCTCCTTCCCTCAAGGTGTGAAATATTCACTCACCAAACAACATGCAGGGCCCTAACTAAGCGTCTTAATCTTATAAGCGTCGGCAGCTGTGCAGTTATCTTTGGAGATGTATGCCATTCAGATAGTGTGGCCAAATACGCTTTGCTTTCCTCGCAGCTTAGCTATCTCTTGCAAGGTAAATGAGAGTTGTAAATCAATGATATAAGGATAAACTCTTGTTTCCTTTCTGAATAATAATGTACCTAAATCTAGAGCATAGTAACGAAAGTTGATAACTCAATTTTTTGATATTATTTTTATTGACGGTGATTAACATCTGGCTAGGAGTCTGCTTCCATGATTATTTTTCTCATATGGTGTTTTTACTGAGAACATCTACTTTTTTGGATTCCCGGTCGATTCAAAAAGCTTTCATGTTACGCTGAGTCTGGAAATCTCAGAGGGTACATTCTTTGATCGCTGCTTAGTGCAGTGGTCGGAAGACGATATTTCGAGCTTTTCGGTTCAATCAACAGCCTCTATATCTCTCAAAATTCAATAAATGATTAATATTGCAATTACAACTCATGAAATCAGATTGCTGAGCTCGAAACGAGAATTAATCTAATATATTGCAAAGCAAGGTACATCACTGGCTGTATAGATCTCATCATTGTTTAGAAATAGTTGTGAGAATCACTTCTATGCTTCCTGTATATTTTCTTACTAAAGAAGTTTATTAAATATTCAAATTAAACAAGCATTCACCTACCTACTGGTTTCTCAGAACAAAATAAAATCTATAGTTCGTGGGCATTAGTGTCATTTTGAAGAGAGAATATTTGACTTTTTGCCATCAATGGCATACTCAGTGCTCTTAGCTTCTCTCTCCTAGGCTCTTTTTAAATAAATTATAGTCAAATTTTCTATGATTTATCTCATAGACCAAGGACGAGGCTCTTAATAATTCATCAAAACCAGTAATATTAGAAATATAGAAATAAATATACTGTTTCCTAACTTTTTGGAAGGTTATTGATGAAAAAATTGGAAGTTTTGGAAAAGAAATTCGAAGACAAAATTTTTTCTCAACCATTCTTCAAAAATGACCTCCGACAGCATCCGGAGAAAATTTGATTATCACGCACGAAGACAGGTCTTAACTTAATTCCAAAGGAAACTCACTGCTCTTGAGTCAGAACTATGTGAGAAAGAACTCATGTCACTCTTTACTAATTATTTATTGTAGAAAGGATGCCAACCATTGATTTTTTGCAAGTTCGTCATTAAGAAGTTATTGCGTTCTTTAAAAAAGATTACGGCGTTTAGGACTTCCATTCTCTTCAGAACAATTTAATTAATCAGTGCAGTAATAAAGAGTATTTCTTTGTCCACAGTTACTCAGTCGCCTCAGGAAAGGCCCTTGTTTCTTTGGCCTTATGCTCTCACAATGACTCAAATTCCAAAGTAGCTAGCATATTTCGAGCGGCACTAGGTTTTTTCGCATCCACAGTTAAGTTACAAACGCGCTTAGAAATTCTTCTAAAAAACCACGTAGGTGTGTTGGGCTCGCTCTCTTTTCATTTTGAAGGCTTGCATTGAGCTGGGTTAAACAATTTCCTGAAATAATCACAAATGGCCGAGAGAAAAAAGAAATTGAAAAATGTGCCTAATACTGTTAAAAGAGATTCATCTAGAGAAGACCAATCCTACCCAGCATGAGCCTACCAATCTTGGCTCTCTTCACCCTGCCTTCCAATTTAAAAGTATTTTAAACAGCGCTTCAATGTTAATCTATTCGCGAATAATGTAAGCTCTGTAATTAGATATTTTAGGTAATTTTGCTCAATAACCTTCTTTTTTAATAATAGCCAGTCGTCTCTAACGAAGGAATTTCGAAATGTATCTCACAGAAATTTCAAGGAGCATAATTAATTAAACTGATTAAATTGCAAAGCACGGCCAAAATATATCGTGGTCGTAACGATCATATTCCTAAAGAACCAAGTTTTTTGACAACTTATAATTGGTTCTCATATCTACGCAGTATTTAGTATATGCTTCCAGAGAGTCACTTTAAATTATAAAAGAAAAATTTGGAAATGTCAGTTCAAGGAGACCTACCTGAGAATTGCGACGCCAGTCTAGATATGTCTGAAGATTTAGCTTCGGATGCTGGCTCGGATTACAACCCTGATAGAGAAAAAGATGGATCAAAGAAAGGCAGATACCAAGTCATCACAGAGCAGAAGAGGAAAAGACTGATAAACTATATCGAGAGCAAAAGGGTTTCGGTGGCAAAAGTATTTGAGAAATGCAATTAATTCTTATTTAACTTTGAATGGCAGGCTGCAAAACGAATTGGAATCAAGTACTCGACGGCAAAAACAATCTACGCTACCTATCTGAAGGAAGGCAGAACCACGACCAAACTTAATAAAACAGCTAAAGAAACCATCCCAAAGAGAAAAACAAGCAGCCATGAAGAGACATGCTCATCAAAATCTCGTAAGGCTCTAGTCAAACAGAAGAGTAAGCCGAGCGATGCCAACAGTGACAAACCTTCTTCTGTTAACGACCACGCTGACATGAAAAGCTTAGTCTGTCGAATTAGGGTTCTGAATCCTCGGACCGATTACGTAGAAGATATCTCCAATAAGCGTAACGGATATGCGATTAATTTGAATGAACCGATCATTTTTAGGTGTAAAGACAGAAGAGACTACCAAAAACGATCTGCTCGAGCTTCGCATGCCGACATCACTGGAGCAGGGCACAAATGAAGCCGAAGAATCGATGCAAACTCAGCCACCCTTAGATCCAATCGCGAGAAATCCGTTGCTTGAGAGACAAATTTTACTCTCACAGTTGAATTATTTACTCGAATCGAATCGACCTATCAATCATTTCCAGACCCCAGTCCTCAACCCTTTCGTAATCAACACCTATGGAACAGCTCCGGTTTCGCCTGCGCGAATAACTCATCAGAACTTGTTAAATAATATGGCACTGCAGCTTAGCAAGGCGCGTGAGCAGCAGCAGACGGCAGCGACCATGATCTTTCTAAATAGAATTAGAAAGTAGTGGCGAGGACGATAATCAGATGTTTCAATTTTGGAGCGATTGCTGGTGAAAATTAGCTATACTGCCAACGGGACATTTTTTTTTTTAATTTATGAAGGAATAACTAATCAATTGTTGCTTGGAATTGGAGAATTTAATAGAGTAAAAATTGCTACATATATATCAGTTCGAGTATCCCGAATATATATATTCTCCCTTTTTTGTACTAATTCTTTTTGGATTTATATACCAACTTCGCAAATTCACTTTGATTAATCTTTGAGTACTAGTCAATCATTCAGGTTATTTTAATAGAATATCTCATGAAAAAATCACAAAATTTTGAGTAAAATTAACTCTTTTTTTTTATTGCTGTTGAAATCAGAAAACACATTAATAATGTTACATATAACAATTATTGCTCCAATAAATCCCTTAATCTCTATCAGATGGATAAATTAAAGCAAAATCATCTAATCGTGCCTATGAAATTGCTATTGTTTACCAAGTGCGTTTGAAATCACATGTAATTGGTCAAGCTCCCTCGCATCGAGTAACCCAGTATCACCCAATGCTTCATTGACGAGAATCCTTAGATTTTTATCTAAATTGTCGAGCTCTTTCTGGCTCAGCTTACGCAGGATCACCCCAATTGTTGTCCAAACTGCTTCTGACTACAATGCATTGAAACTCAGATTAATACTTGCATAAAGAAAATAAGTAATTACCATGTCTTTGTTAGACACTATCTGAGTGAATATCGCGATTCGCCTTGATGGAACCCAAGTGTATTCGTCCACTTTGTTCAGAGTAGTCTCAATTAAACTCCTGAAGACATTGTTCACACTCAAATTTCAGAGAATACTTACTTAAGTGTTCCGTTGTGGTCAAATTGACCAAGTAAATGATAGACAATATCATAGACTCCAAGCAAGATCCTCCGAGTGCAGTCTTCACAAAATTTTTGTAGACAAGAGATTAAAAAGTTTAGAGTTGCAATAACTAAGGAGCTGATAGAGCTTAGCTGGATAAGGCCCATGGGAGCTTTTCTGCCATCGCCTCCGTTGCTTTGCCCGATCTTCTCACCTGCAATTTTCACAAGAGTCTCGAATTGATTGCTTATGAACGGTACGAATGCTTTGTCGGCTTCTCTATCCTCGAATGATAATTCTTCATCAGCAATTGCTTTGGCTAAGACGAGAAAGAAGAGGTATTTTTCGGAGGTATCTGTCTGCTCCATAATCTTTTTGCTTAGAGCCGATAAGCAGACGTTGAAAATTCCATCATGTCTTGAAATTTCATGGTAAAATAGGATTTTGAGAAATAGGTAGGCCCCATTACAGTCTTGAAGCAGGTTTTTATTTTGGAAGAAAATGTCGTATATTTTCATTTGTTTGTTGATCCTTGAAAACACTTTGGAAACCTCTTGAAGATCTCCGGAGAAGAATATCCATAATAGTTTGGATAGGACATCCCCTTTGATGGATTGATCAATAAAGGCAAATTTGTTAATAATGCTGAGAAGTTTTGTGTATTCGGAGATTTTTGCCGATTTTGCGTTGATTTGCCAGATGAGAGGTGCTTTTGAGGACCCAATGAACTCATTGAAAGAGAAAGTGATACGGTAGAAACTCTCTGACAGGAGCAGCCAAAGGAACTCTGATGTGCTTTTCTTGAAAATCTTAAAATCACTGGGAATTTCTGCAAAGCAGTCCATGAGGCTCAAGAGGCGCTGTAACAGTAAAAGATTGTCATTTTTTGGCCTTTCCGTCATCGATACTTTTTCAACAAGCTCACCCAGATCAGTCTTCAAAGCTTTTGTCATCAGAAGAAAACAAGTGTCCAGTTTTCTCAAGACCGCATCGAAAGATTCATGAGGAAGAACATCTTTGATAGCGTTCAGATTTCTCAAGAGTAGATGCATTAGTGAGCAGACAGGGTCGCATGTCGTGTCTTCGTTAGGATCAGCAGATTCGATTACACCAGTGAAATTCTTATAAAACAAGACAAGAGAGAGGTCCGAATTCGCACGCAGGGCGCTGAGATCGAAATCAACCACCAATCGTTTTATTTGAATGCAAAAATCTGAGAATAGGGAGTGGATATTAGCGCTAGATTCCACGTAGGCTAACATAATAATTTTGAACGTGAAATCAAGAAATTTTGAAAAGTGTTGGTCGGGTTGAAATAATATATTGTTCTCATCCTCTTGGAACTTCAGATACTCTAGAATTACTCTAGTTCCCAATGTTTATTACAAATATTGTTGCTACTTGTTACCTAAAAAGCATGACTATTCTCTCTGAGCGCGAGATATTGTTCGGTGAGTTCAAACCTCCTGAACCATTCATTGTTAAAAACAGTGACTGGAATCCAAAGTGCTGTTCAATCGGGTACACCATAGCTTTATTCTGGATTGAAGCTGTCTTGAACACCCTTGCTATGAATATCATACAGTTCTATTCATTAGCTTGCTTAGACAATGCTTTTCAGCAACCATATTGTTACCTCGACTAAGAAAATATCTGCATGGAAACGTGGTTTGACCTTCGTGAGGACATCTTTATTAAACCTAGTATAGGCAGCAAGGTAAGCAAATTCTAAGTCAAGTGTGTTAAATTACAGGGAGTAAATGGTATCAAAGAAAAGCTTCATATAGTCTTTCTGTATCATATCCACGAATTCTCTTCTTTTGTCGAGAAATTTCTCTCTTGAACTCAATAATTCTTCAATTTCTTGATCGGAGAGGGTTTCAATATCAAAGTCAGCATTATTTTGGCTTGAGTTTCTCCTTTCGAACTCCGAGTCTTCGATCAGCAATTCTGTAAGCAGACCGAGTAAAGATTTTCGAACTGATTTTACAAACGGTTGAAGAGGGTTAAGCACAGCCATGATCTTCGGAGTGATATAAATGAATAAATTGATGTTCTCTTTGATAATTATTGGGAATCTTTCCTTTGCAAAGAGCTTAAGGCTCAAGAAATTAGTCTCGAGAAGCCCCTGCAGCCTCATATAGCGAGTGTTCATCTGGGAGTCGGTTGAACCGGGGCCTTCGAAGATATTTGCATAGTGACTCAATTCCATTGAATCATCTATGAGACTCGAGAGAACTTTATTGGATCTCTGTAAGAGGTCTTTAATGGCGTTAGTATAAATTCTTATATGATTTTCATTGGCCCGACAAGAGGCACGCGAAAGGTCGGTGAGTTTCTTTGCAATAAAGTCGGCAATCTCATGATACATGTTCATCACGATCATTTTCCCGTAAATATTGCTTTTTTCTGGCTCTGCGATGAAAGAATAGAGCTTAGGCAATATTCCTTGAAGCATCTCAGGATGCTTTCCTGTTGTATAGAAAAGAGCCAAGAACAAACCACAATTCAACAAGAGTTGCGCTGCTTGGTCTGGACTAAGTCTCGAATCTAATTTGTAAGGTGGGGGGATCAACCCCATGCTCTTCGAGACCAATTGCCTGAGCTTCCTCTCTATTTCCATTGAGCTTAATGTTGTGGATTCAGCCTCGAAAGTCAGAGGGAGAAGGGCTGATGCTATAAGAATGATATTTTCTGCCTTGAGATCGAAGATACTTGAACTTGCAGTCGCAATAGAGGTCACTGCATGTGTATACTGCGAGAACGTGAGCTTTTGATCGTGGATAAACTGGTCCAAGGCAGCAACCTCTAACTTCTTCATATGATCTTTGAGCAACTTCTTAGAAATTTCATAGTATTTGAAAAAAAATTCACTGGAAGGTTTAATTTCTCTGATAAACCGAAGCAAAATGTCAGCATTGAATCGTCCAAGTTCCTCAAAAGTCTGTATTTGATCCAGATAGGTCCCTAATATCTTAATCAGCTGTGCTTTTTTAATGTCCTTGAGAGAGTTTTCTGGCTCCAACTCACAAAATACGTCGAAAATGAAGCTTCCACAGGATATCAAGAATTTGTGGGCTTTCGATTTGATCTCTTGAATAAATTCCTTTTGATAGTGTTTGAAATTATGCCAAAGACTCCGATTTGTTGGAAGTCCGAGTGCATCAACGAGCACGAACGTATTGACGGTATTGCTAAACGTTTGCAGTATCAATTTATCAGATTCAGGAAGGTTTTGTTGGGTTTCCTCAATGAATTCATGGGTCGAAAGTACTAAAAATTTCCAAATTTTACTCTCATCGAATAAGTTATCGGCGAACTTAGCATGCAGCTGCTCGTTCAAAAGGATATTGCTCACAAATCTTTGAAAATTTTCAAGGAAGTTTGTTGCGAGTAGCTGCACAGTTTTTGCTAATTCTTGTGGCGAACCTCGAAAAGCATTTAGAAGGAGCTTAAAACTTCTTTTAATTGCCGCCTGCTTTTGCTCTTGCTCTGACTCTAGAGAGCTCTCTGAGAGTATTTGCAGATAGCAGCAAGGGAGGACCCTCAAGCCAAGTTTTGCATAAACGCGCCACAGGTATCCACATTCTTTGAGAGCAAATCCAAGCTTTTCGCTGAAAATATCAAAGATAATGAACAAATTCTCTAAATTTGTGAATAGGAGGTTCTCAATTACAATCCGACCTTCGTATTCTGGGTTTCGATTTCGAAGTATAACCGGGATGATCGGATTAGTCACTTCGAGTCGGAGAATTGCGCAGAGATATCCGTCGATCTTAGATATGATCTTCATTATTGATTTATTGCTGGTGATATCTCCCAACTTCTTTGGCCAAAATCGGTTCAAGGCTCGCAGTTTTACTTTGATACCCTCCGAGAGCTGGCTGATAGAGTACAATTGCTTATGGCTGAGGAAATTCTGTGATTGCTGCAGGAAATTTAAATTCACAGCTTCGAGCTGTCCGAGCATTGTTTTTATAATAGGTGAGAGCTCGCAAAGTCCATTGAGTAATTTATCGAGCTCCATGTGATCGTCGCTTACGTTGAGTCCGTTAAAAGCCATGTCAAAATTTAATGGGAGGAAATCTCGAGATTCTGCATTAGAATTGTTAGAGTTTCTCTCAGGACATTTGAGATGGGAATCGAGCAATTCGTTAAGGTGTGTTTCCAAATGCGATGAGAATGTTTTTTTAAATTGAAAAAAGTTCAACGTCGGACCAACAGGAGGTTTATTTTCTTCTTCTTGAATCTGAGTCTTTTTTCTTTTAGTTGGCTTCTTTTTAGGGGGTGCTCGCCTTCTCCCAGTAACAATTTCTTGTTCGTTCTCTTCTTCTATCATCATAGAATCCTCAACAATAAAATCTTCGAGACTACTCGACTCGTCGATGGATTTGTCATTCCTGCTATTTTTATTTGTGATTATCTCCTTCTCTTTGGACTTTCGCCGCTGTTTTGATTCTTCAACGTTACGGGGTCGAGGAGGTATTCCCTCAATAAGTTTCTTTGATACTCTTCTTCGATGTGGTTTTGATTCCTTTTTCGCTTTGGGTTTACGCGTCAGCTTTGGTTTAGGGACTACTGAGCTTTTATTCAAAAGCTTAGGGATCTTTTTCGTGAGTTTCGTTTCGAGTTTTTTCGAGCTTCCTTTCCTTTTAAGAGGTATTGCTGAATTTAAATCTAGATTTCTGAGTTCTTTGTTCGCTTCTTCGGGTTTAGTTTTGCGAATTTCCTTTAACAAACCATTTATTTCTGATGCAGAGTCTTCCAGGAAATCTGAAGCCCCTTGCTCGGAGTTGCTCCCTGTAAGCGATGAGATTTCTGAGAAAAACGGTTTTAGATCCAATTCTGCATTTTCTTGAAAATTATTGGGCTTCTTGTTCTCAGGCTCTGAATCATAATCGTCAATCATAAATGGCGTTTTGTTAACAATTCCATATTTTTCGAGGATTTTTCCAATGTTAGATTTTTTCTCAGAAACGCCGTCATCAGAAACACTTGATTCATCTGATAGCTTTCCCTTTTTGTTTCTAAGCTTAGTTTTCGAAAGTCTCACATAACGCCGGTTTGCTAGTCCAGAGGTCGATGAGGCTCGCGATGGGGATAGCGATGGTATCTCTTTTGGTTGCACATTCTCTAAATTCGCAGTAATCGTATTTTCCTTAGTCGAAGTGTTTTTATCCAGCAAAAGAGCTTCATTAGTCGGAGGGCTTGGCTTTTTCTTCTCTGTCGCTGGTTTAGATTCCACAGTTTTTTCAATTTTTTGGGTCTGAACCTTTGGCGATTTACTCCTCTGAGCCTCTGGTTCTTCAGTTTGCATGTCGCTAATCCGAAGCAGACTGTTATTCTTACATATTTTTTTTAGATGCTCAAGAAAATTAGGATCCGTTCTCGACATTAGCCATAATTTTGTATCTAAAGCATAGCTCAGTTAAACCGGAAATCATAGTATAATTGGTACCTTCTGGCTTTTTCTGCTCGTAGATGCTTTTAAGGAGCTTGCTATGAGAAATACGTCTTTTTACATCCAAAATGTACTTATCCAAGAGTTTCTTCTATTCATCTATATAAAACATTGCAAATAAAGACATTTTACCTCTGGAACTAGGGCCGAAAGATCTTGTTGTTCAGTGCTTTGTGAGAATCCAGGTTTGCAAGAGTGAAAGAATTCAAGAAAAGACTCAATTTTGAGAAAATTGAGGATTGAAGAGCTGTCAGAATTCTCGATTCGCTTTTGCAAGTATTTCTGAACGTCTCCGCTGGCTTTGGCTTTAGTCTCTAATTGAAGATAGTTTGTATAACAGAGTAATCCATTCCTTAGCCCCATTTTGATTGAAAATAACCCCCAATTCCCGGCGACGGGGTTCTTGCCTTGCTTAACGATACTTTCCTCGTTTTTCATATAGATATCGAGTGCGTTCATCAATAATACGTCTTCTTCCTCTTTTGAGAAGTTTGCCGAAGAGAGTTGCTCATCAGGATGATGAAATACATAGGAAAATAGATTGAGGTTTTGGTCTAATTTTGCAAATGCTTCATAATGAAGAGGTTTCCATTTTGCTTTGATGCTATCTTCCGAGTAAAGATCTGTGGAGATTGGTGGTTCCTCAACCATGCTGTCTTCGACTGCGCGCTTAGGGTTCTGGCCACTTTTGTTGGGAGAAACAGTTTTTCCTTCGCTTTCAATTATCATTTTCCGATATATTTATTTAAAGTTGGCGCGTTAATTTAGCTTGGAAATTTAAAATTCATTCTCAAGATTCATAGTATTACAATCTCGTGTTAATCAAATAAAACATGACTCAATTAAGCTTAACGCCTCTTGACAGAATTGCTATTGTCAGCTTGTTTACGAGGATTTGCGATGAATTTTTCAATAACTCTATGATATGATTTCTGAAGACGAATTCTGTATTACTATTATATCTGTAGCAGCTTATATTCGTTTAATTTTGTTGAAGAAGGAGTTTTCCATTTAGGACTACATTATCTGCCAACGAGTTTACCTTGCCAATAAGTTGTTTTGCTGCTAAAGATTAGCAAGTCTCTCTTTCTTTCTCTCTTTCTCTCTCTCCTAAGCATGACGATTAATTATGCGACAAATAATTATTCTAGGAAAACTGATTTTGCCTCAATGAATTAGTTGAACCAAATAAGGGTTCGCAAACTGTGGGAAAAAATTAACTAGGAGGTATTCCAACAATTCTAGAAATGAGGTTGCTGAAATAACTATGAGAGACTCTTACATTAAGAGAAAGTGGGTTAATACTCAATGCATTTTATTGGCTGAGGTCATAAGCTGTATTATTCAAAAGGTTGGAAGTGGAATCAAATTAAAGACAACAAAAATTACACACCGCCAATGATACAATTCTGAAATTTCCCACTCAAAGTTCTATACTTTCAAATGATAATACGAGAAAATCTGAAAGAAATAAAACAAAACGTGCATTTTCTAAATCATTTGATTAGTCAGGCTGAGACATAAAGCTTCTCAGTTCCTCAGAATATGGAAAAAAATTAACCCGGTACCTTCGCCAAGTGCTGTCTTCCTGCTATCTTTTCGTCTGCTCCAACAAGTGTCCTTCTTAGAGAATTGCAATTTATTAGAGCTTAAAACCGATTAAAGCATGCTGTGAAAAAAACTTTTCAAGATTCGAAATTTAAACTTGTCCAAAAGCTGGGAAAATATAATTGATTGAAAAGGGTCGCCACAAAGTATCAATGTAATTGAAAAGTTTTCTAATTCAAAATAGACCACTATCAAAAAGCACATTACCAACTTTATTTCCGGACTAAAATTCTCTTTTTTCGTGTGATAGCTCTGTAGTAAGATCTTTTCTCTTTTGATAAAATAAAACTATCACATCAAACATTAAAAAGGAATATTATTCAGAGTTAGCCTAGAAAAACTCCGCTTGCAACACGAATTTTAGAGTATTAGTCTTCACCGTTCATAAGGGAACGGAGTCTAGTGTCAGCTTTCTCACTTCCATTGAGGTGAGTTTCTAAGAAAAACTCAACTACTCGAATTCAGTTTTAAATTTTGTCCCTATCTCAACAGTATATGTATGCTTCGAATGACTTAAGCGGAAAAAATCCTTATCAAAAAAACGAATTACTAATAAGTACCTTTGATCGGTTCTGAGTTAATTTTATGAACAATAATCATAGTAAGTGAGCAATAAATAGTTCAAAAATTAAATAGAGAGCCAAAGTTAGTCAAATAGTAGCTACTCTGGAGATGGATCCAAATGCAAATGCAGTAATGAATAAGATCTCTTCACTGGAGCTTGCAAACTTGCAGCTACAAGATATCAAACAGCTCGCCTCTTTCATGAACGTTCCAGTTCTAAATAAACGAAAGGATTCAATTATTGATGACATTTCCAAAAGACTTTGCTATATGGTTTCAAAGCCCACCGCTCCAATGCCAAATGACTCACATCTCATCAACTACGACCTAAACTATCTGCTAACCAATCCGCATTTGAATAAAATCATACAAAACTTCCATGAAACAGTTCCAAATCAGAATCTGAACCAAGGAATTAATCTGATTTCTAAAAAGTCTGAGCAAGAATCACCAAGTTTAACCGGTCTATCCAACAGTTTGCCTCAGTTAACACATACACTTTCAGGCAATAGCATCAATTCTAATTTGAGCCCTTGTCTTTGCGGAGAATTTCTTAAATCTGAAGTCAAAGGCTTGATTATCTCTTGCATCAACCATCATTGTCAAAGGAAGTTCCATGTCAATTGCGTAAAATTCAATCAGAAGAGCGACGATGTCAAGATTTTTGAATGTTTTGTATGCGTGTTGAAGGCTTGTGACCCTCTGCATGAGGTCCTTCAAACGCTGAGTCCACCTGCTGTACTGAACAATAAAAAAATCGATTTTCTCTTGGATAAAGAAACTTTTGCGCTCATAAAAGGAAATGAAAATATCGGCGTTGAGATCCGTTGTATCAGATTAGAGGAGAAAAGCATTGAGCCCACATGGCCGCATCAAGGAGAGCTACAGCTCAATGGCCGCAGAGAGCTCGAATTTCGACCTTTGGCAGCAAATTCAGCTCTAAAGAAGCGCAAAGATGAAAAATTGTTTTCACGAAACATTCTCAGTGGGCTGAATAACGTTGTGATTCGTTTCAGTCTCCGTCAAGATCAGCCGAAAGGCAAAGGTCCTCAAACGGAGACTTATGTTGCTGGTGTTTATTTGGTCAAAAAATTACAACCTAAGGAACTGATCACTAAAGTAATGCAGAATAACCTCCGGAGCATTGAAAATTGCAAAAAAAGAATCATGGATCAATTTGCTAATGAGGCCATCCAAATCGATAAACTCAGCTATACTTTATTCTGTGTCTTGGACATGCAGCCACTGAAAACCCCAGCCAAGGGCCTCCACTGCAAGCATGTGAATTGTTTTTCTCTTGAAAATTACATAAATGTATGGTATAAAAACAATCAGCGGAAGTGGCAATGTCCAATTTGTAAGTTAAAAGCTTACGATATAGTCATAGATACTTATTTTCAAGAGATATTAAAGGCAGCAGAGAAGCTTGGCGTTATGAACTCAGAGTCTCCTGACGTAACTTTTAATAATAAAGGAGAATACACATTTACAGGGAAAGAAAAGGAAGTGATGAAAATGAATGAAAAGAAGGTCAAGCCCTCAGAAACAATGGATCTGGAGGACCTGGAGGAGGAGACAAAAACAAAAGTTGAGACTAAGAACCCTTCACACAAAAAAGTGGAAGAAGCGCCAATGATCGTGCTGGATGATTCTGACGAGGAGATGTGTGATGAGAAGGCTGAGAGCGCCAAAGAAATCAACAATGGTCCTAAGGAAATCAGCAATGGTCCGAAGGAAATAAATAATCTTCTCTCTGCTAATCAAAAGGGAGAAGCAAAAACGAATGAGAACAACGGATCGAATCAAAGCAAACTTATACAAAGCGAGCAAATTTCAAAGCTCTCTCCTACTCTGAATAAAATGATTGATCTTCCGAAGCTGCAACTGAATATGGCGCAAATGCTGCCATCCGAACTGTTAAAACTCTCGCAATCGTTAAATCCGTCGGCTACGAAGCCGACTTTTGAACCTGTGATACTAACGAAGCCAGTTCGTGTGTTAACTCCTATTGAAAAACCACAAGCGCCAATTGAAAGTAAAAACGATGATGCTATGGACATTGTGGATGAGTCTCCAAAGAGTGCGAAAGATGGAAATAACGACGAAATTGCGGTCAGCGACAGCAGTTCTGTCATAATGATTGAGCCGGTTTCTCAAAAGCCGCAGACCAATGTGGTTCAGCCAACCTTTATACCTGAGATTCCACAGCACTATGGCAACACTGATGACAAAGAAAACTGCTCACTCTCCCAACTAAGTATTGAAGCCATCGAAAACTCTGACATATCACAATATCAAGCAGAATTCAATGATTTCGAAAGGGTTGAGAGCGGATCTGTGCCTTTGCCCATTGGAACCCGTTCAATTCTGAATGAAACTAAAAAAATAAATTTTGAAATTGCTAAAGAAGTGAAGCTAACTAACGGAGGGGCATTGAGCAAATCAAATTCACTGAGGAACGAGCCAATGGTGATTGAAGAGACGAAGTCTGAGCATAGCCAAACAAGATCCGCAAACGACCCAATCGCCTCTAAGAAAAAATTAGCGATGTTATTTGAGAAACATATTGAGAAGAAGAGTGCAAAAGATAAAGGGGAGATTGATCAAGGAATCTTAAGGAAGACGATTTCGAAGAAATCGCCAGAAAGACCATCTAACAGATTTGACAAAGGAGAAAAGCCAGGAGCTATGCTCCCTAGCAGCGAGAAACGAAAAGTAAACATGACTAGCAACAACCCTAAAGCTGCCATGTCGACAACAGCTAGTAGCAAGACTCTTCCTGAGAAGACCACCACCACAGCAGTTTCTGCACCAGACAAAAATTTGAAACTTCAAGGGAACTTTGCGAATCCAATTTGTCTCGACGATGATGACGATTAGAATAGAAAGCTTAAAATGATAAGATAGCCGACACCTGTGATTGCTTATTGAACATAATGCTATTTTCTAATGATTAAAGTGTAATATATGTATTTCCACAAATAATAGCAGTATGAGTTATTTTGTCATAGAGAGAATTCGGAACTTTTTTTTTATGGTTTACGATTTAATGGATCAAGACGTAAAAAGTTTGTAACCGTAATAGGTTTATGAGGCCAGATGTGTAATAGGTCAGACCAGAATCTTAGAGAGGACATTTGTAAATATTGATGCATGATAAGAAACCTTGATTTTTTTTGTGTGCGGTTGAGGTCTTTCATAACATGTATCCATTCTTTTTGGAATATGAAGAAGTGTCACAATCTAAGAGAGAGAGTGACAAAGATGCTCTTCCAAAGGGATAGGAAGCCAGTTTAAGCTTGACGAGAAAATTTTAGTCTCATTCATGTTACCTTTCAAACATGATGCGAAATATTCCTGCAAATCTATAAAATATTAAAAATGTCCATCTTCCTCACTGTAAGCAGCTTGTTCTCTAGCAAAATGAAAAATGAAGTATCTCAGCGCGCAAATACAACGGCAATAATGAGGCTAATCGAAATTAGCCTTAAATTGTAGTTTCTATTTTCTAAGAACATAGCAGTTTGGAATTTATCTGAATGTGCAAATAATTTCGAAAGAACATCCAATTAGAAGGATATCAAGCGATATAAGAAAAAACTCCAACAGAAAATGAATCTTATGAGGCTTATTCTCATTATTGTAATTCTCTGCGCGCTGCTCTCTCCAGCTGCATCTCAAGGAATGCAGCGCTCTAGCACTAATAAAACGGCAGCAGCATCAGGTTCCTCAGATAAAACATCAAATGATTCTAAACTTAAAAACACCAGTGACAAAGACAAGTCAACTGGACCAGATCATGAAAGCATAGAATTTAAGCTTTCCTACTTCGAGAGTCCTATCATCGAGATTTTATTTTGCGGTGATTCACAGAATAAATTATTGGCATTAACTGCTGCTGGATATCTCTACAGATCAGAGCATCACGGATTCGAATGGCAGAATATCACCAAAGAAATTGCGAAATTGCCCAATCATGGAAAAAACCCTGATGTAGGGTTAGAGCAAATCATTCAGAATCCTGTGGATACCCACGTGGTGTTGTTGATGGGAGACGACGGACAGAACTATGTCACTGAGGATTGCGGCGTCTCCATCAGGAAGTTTGAGACTGAAAAGAAATTCCATCAATTTCAGTTCCATCCTATGAATAGAGATTGGCTGCTGGCAGCAACTTGGACAAGCTGCGCACCTGATGATGATCCTGACGATTGCAGCCATTACAAAGAACTCTACGTCTCGAAAGACCTCGGTAAAACGTGGCAATTCGTTGAAGAATATATCTTGCAATTTTCCTGGGGTATGGAAGGCGTATACCAACTGTTCACCGTTCCTGAACAGAGGATTATCATTGCTCACATCACCAAGAAAGAGGGCCATCAGGTTCATGAAGAATGGGTTAAAGATGCTGAAATTGCGCTGAGTGACGATCTCTTTAAAACTCAGAAAACGCTGGTCTCAGGTGGAAACAAATTCTTAATCTCAGACCATTTCATGTTCGTTGTGCAAGTCGTGGATGCCGATGCCGAGGAAATTAGGTTATTGGTGTCTGATGCTAGAGTAGCGGCGTACAAATTTTCTCCCATAGAGCTGCCAACCAGAAAGAAGAAGCTCAAAGAGCACGCATATTCACTCCTTGCGTGGGGAGAAGACCGCGTTTATTTGCATGTAGACCATGAGGGTCCAAATTCGAAGTTCGGCACTCTTTACATTTCAGATTCTACTGGCATGAGATTTACCAAATCTCTCAGCAACCATGTAAGAGCTCCCAGCGACGAGTCAGATTTCGTTAAAGTAGATGGTTTGAATGGGATCTATATTGCAAATGTTTACAGTGAAGAGGCGGTAAAACTCGCTAGAAAAGAAGGCTGGCTGACAAGGAAGAGCTTTGATGAAATTCCCGTTGAAAAGAGTCGAGCAAAGCCATCAGGGAAGACGAAGTCTGGAGTCGCTGCCTCACGCAACGACGATGAAAAAGACGAAGAGATTGAGAAAAACTTGGACAATCATATTGAGTCTCTCATAACGTTCAATAGAGGAAGCACTTGGCAGAAAATCCAGCCTCCAAAAAAAGACTCCCAGTCGAATCCAATCGATTGTGAGGATGAGTGCTCGCTGCATCTGGTAGGGCTCAGTTCAGGGGAGTATCCTCCTCCATACAGCTCAGGAAACTCTTTAGGTATTATTCTAGCAGTTGGAAATGTAGGAGAATCACTTTCAACTAGGCACGATGAGCTCAATACTTATTTTTCAAGAGACGGAGGTCTCACTTGGTTTGAGATCATTAAAGGCCCTCATATATACGAAATTGGAGACCATGGCGCTATTATTGTCGTCGCTCCTCAAGATAAAGCTACTAAATGGGTTTTCTACACTTGGAATGAGGGCATGGAATGGAATAAACTCCAGATATCCGAGACACCTATTGAAATTTCCAATATTGTGATCGAGCCAAATAACACTGCGCAACAGTTTGTTGTGCTCGGAACAACAACAATCTCTGGTGAGAAAGGAAAGAGCGAAGTGAGGAAAGGAGTTGCTGTAGCGATTGACTTTTCTTCAATGCATGAAAGGGAATGTCAAGGCTATTATGAAGCCTTTACAAAGCCTGAAGGCACAGACTATGAATGGTTCACTCCCAATGGAAAAATTACTCCAGACTGTTTATTGGGAGTCAAAACAACATACATCCGTCGAAAACGAGATGCACAATGCTACAATCCTAATAGTTTTGAGTTTATGTCTAACTATGAGGCGTGCGCTTGTACTGAAGAAGACTGGGAATGTGACTTTGGATATGAGAGAGATTCCAGAGGACTCTGTATAAAGTCGAAAAAACAAAACGAGTCGGATGTAAACCAGGCCCTTCCACCCGAAGATTGCAAAGATTATTATTATATTACTCAGGGTTATCGGAAAATTCTTGGAGATTATTGCGTCGGAGGTGTTGACCATTCGCCAATAAAGCGCGCTTGTCCTGGGAAAATATTGACAAAACAGACCGTTTTTCTCGCTGTTGTCGTCGTGATTGGAGTGCTTGCCTGGCTGGCATTCGGAGCAAAAATTCGGGAGTTTATTTCAAAAAAGTTTGTGAAAGGAGGAGGAGGCATTCGAAGAAATTTCCAACAATTGAAAAAGTTACCTCACCAACAGGGCGAAGACGATGAGGCCGACACTCGGATTAAGTTTGATGAGTCTGATGGCGCAAGAAGAACGATGGGAACTCAACACTTATAACCCCAAATCTAAAACCTATCCTATCATTAATTTATGAGTGCTGATGATAACAATGTAAAAATGAACTAAAGAACGACTTTTCTAAAGAAAAAAATTGTTTTATTTTTGATTCATCTTATCACTTGGATCTCTGATTTGCATGCTAGTAAGAATGTGAAACTAAAATAAAAATATCTGAAATTTGGGGGAAATCCTATAAAATCATTACTTTTGATAAGAATTGTTTAATATCTATTTAGAGAGTTTAGATAAGACTTCTTCAACTTTTGCGTTTAACCAATCATAAAACACTTTTTTATCAGGATGTTGCATTGCCTTTTCCCAAGGCGTGCCTTCAAGGACTTGAGCCTTTTTAAGCATGCGCTCAATAAGCATGGTAGTTGTCTTTCTCACTAACCAGTTAAGGACCCTTGAAGGTAGGAAAGTAATTTTTGGATCAACATTCGCAATACCAAGCATTTCACAGCGGTTACGACCCAATGGCTTAATCTTGAAGCAAGCGAATTTCATTTCCATTTTCACGTTTTTCGTCGTTTTGCTTGCATCGACCTGATGTCTTTTCATCAACTCAGGGTTTGTATCAAGACTCTTTGCCAAGATCATAATAGAGCCATCCTCTACAGAATAATCCACTCCAATACCATAAAGGAAAGCATCTCTGTCTGCTAGAGGTGGAGGGAGCGACGTCTTTATATATACTACTTTGGACGCTCTATGGATACTTTTCAACTGCTCTGACTGAGTTAAGAATGGAACCCATTCACTATAGAGATCAATTTCATAGAGCAGAGCCAGGACGTTGAGCAGAGGGATATCCAAGATAGCCTCAAATCTGAGCGAAATGAGAGCAGTTCTGGGTATCATCTTATATTTTGTGGTCAGATCCTTTCCAATGGACTCCGTAGTCCAGCCTTCATGATCATCAAACATGTCCAGACCAGTCTTTGCGAATTCATAGTCACTACGGCAATCTTGGAATAAAAGTTTATTCTCCTCCTGGAGTACTGAAAGACATTTCTGACTTGCGGAAGAGAGACTCTTCTGTGACTGAGCTACTTTTTCCTCGAATTCGACGAGATGCTTGTAAGCTTGCACAACACGGTGCCCTTCCCAGGCAGCTACGAGTTTTTCGTATATGCGTAAGCAATCCTGGAGCTCAGGCTCGTTGTCATGCTTTTCTGAAAGTGAGAGTAGGACGTTAGATTTAATATCATCAGGTAATTGGAGAGAAATCCCTTCATCTTTAATGATTGTTCCTCCAGTGTAGGAAGTTGGACCGTCATCGATCTCATTTAGCTTGAATTCTTCCTGTTTTGTGCAAATTGTAGTATCAGAGTTTGTGATCATTTAGTAAGTTAAGTAATTGGCAAAATATTTAAGAGTGCTCAAGTCTTGTTAAATAGGAGGGAAGTTAGCTTTTTAAGCGTTGCTAAATTAACACTCCTAACAAAAAATTATCGTGTTAATATAGGTCTTTTCGCTGATATAAAGCAATGAGAAAAAAAATAACTCTCATAAGAGACGCCCGAATTTCGTATTTTCACTTCAGAGGCTGAAAATTTAGTGTTAGCTTTGTATTTTTGAGAGAGGTTGAGATTATTGAAAGTAATCTCTATCATATCATGTACCCAAAGCCCATAGTTTACAGATAATATCGAGAAATTGATCGTCATGGCCTGAAAATACGCAATCAATGAATATGACGTTGCTTTCAAAAATCGGAGAAGTTGGATTTCTTAATTATTCTGACAGGCATGGAAGACTTATTTTGGAATAATTAAAACTGAGATTAACTCAATCATTAAAGTCAGTGTAGCATTTATGATTAGACAATGCCATAATCGCTTCACAGAGCTTATAACAGTGAAACAATTTCAAAATTTTAGGGCTATGGGTGGTTTTTTTTTTCATCTTCTTAGATGTTACATTAGACTTTTACTCTTTCACCAACGCAACTGAATATTTGCCTAACAAACACAATCGGTTCATAATATTAAAGCCAGCTTTTTCCTCTTTACTTGAATCCATCAGTTATTCATTTGAGTCCAGAACAAATTATCGCGGGAAAAAAAAAAGTTGTGTATCTAGCTCGCAACAGCATTTTGATACTAAATGTCACAGACTATTTGCAGCTAGGACCGAACGTCTAACTTGTTATTCCAGTTGGAACTAATTTAGGCTAACCACTCTATAAATACCCAATTTTAAAGGCAACTGAGAATAAAAATGTGTTCTAACTTTTTATACGTTTTAATTCTGTAATTCTTAGTTCGCTGAGCATGTTTAAAAGTTTGAACGCGATTTTCAATGCTGGAGAACCTCAGTTCCGCCAGCGCCATCGAAAATATACCCACTCAGCATTTGAACAGAGGATCCCATTCCTCAAACTTTGGGTTGTTTTCTATGGAATTACTTCAATAATTCAAAAAATCGTCTCAGGCTCCCAATCTTCTGATATAATGGGCTTATCTGTGATAGCCACAGTGATTTGGTGCGTAGCTGTGCTTTTCATTTCAATCCTACAAATGCTATGTTTGCGACGCAGAAATAACACCTATACAAACTATTTACTCTGGGAAGGGCTTGCCTTCGTTAGCTGTATGGGCAGGATTATCGGGACAACGTACGAGTACTCATACTCTCAGAACCAGCTTTATCCGATTGAAGAGAGCATACCGATTTTCTTGGAAATTTCAAATTACATGATTCTTACGCTAAAACCCTTCACAAGGTGCGTTTTTCTTCTCATTGCTAACCTTGTATACATCGCAACACATGGGAATGCCTTGCATTTGGATGAGAGTCTGAGAGATTTTAACATTTTTTACAGTTCAGTCACTCTCAACATCAGTTTTCTGATTCTGAGCTATTCTCTCACTCGGCTCGAAAAAAAATTTTTTGGCAACCTCCGAGACCTCCAAGACCAAAATTTGATCTTAACCACAATTATGAAGGCTCTGCCGCAAGGAATAGCCATCCTGGACAAAGACTGTAAATTTAAATTCACAAACTCGGTTTTCTGCAGCATGTTTGATGAACAAGAAATGCTCGATCAGGCAGTGCGAGAAGTCACGATGAGATCCAAAATTGCAAATCCAGAAAGAGCTGTCAACTCTAAAAATGACGGATATCTTCCTGATACTCCTCCAAATAATCATTACGACACAGTAGTAAGTCCTCAGGCCAATTCGAACTTTTCAAATTTTTCAAACTTTTCCTCAGCTCGAGCATTGTTATCAAAACATGGTCTGGTTTCAAGATTGGCATCCAAAGCGAATTCAATCAATATACCTGCAGCTAACTCTAATAATATCAGCACTTTCAGAAGCCTTATGGATGAAAGCTTGCAACCTAATGGAATCGGTAGTCGAGAGCCAGGTCTTGCAAATTCGATCTTTTCCTCGAATAATACAGATCTGATGAATGGGCAATCCCCCGTGGCAAGCCAAATGATAGCCTATAATAATCTGAGCACGGGACAACTACCTATCATTATTGAAAAAAGCCCTTTAGCCGAAGAGAAAAAAAGCTCCTCCAGTTCCTCTGATTCAAAAATCCCCCAAGAAGAATCTTCTGTAAGCAATTTGAAAAATCTTCGGAGTCTTTTCAATATGGTGGCTTCAAGAGAACTGGAGAACAGCGAAGAGTCTCCAGAAACACTAATATTTGACTCAAAGTTCAAGGATAGATGCATCGAAATTCGAGTCACGAGAGCGTCTCATCAGAATGAAGAAGTGATCATCGCAATCTTCACGGATATTACAGACCAGAAGCAAATCAGCCAATTGAATGATAGAAATGAATTCAAGGATAATTTGCTAGCTTCTTTTTCTCATGAGCTCAAAACGCCTCTGAATAGCTCTTTGCTACTTTTGAATAATGTTATGAGTTCCTTATCTCCAACGAATGAGCTGCTTCCTTCCTTGCAGAGTGCTTATACGAGCCAGAAGAGATTGGATATCATCATAGACGGGATCCTTGACGTTTCGCTTTTAAATTCAAATCGGTTTAGACTGAACATTGAACCTTTCACCATAGATTCAATTTTAAGAGAGCTCGATGATTTAATTGGCTCTGTCGCCAGGAAGAAAGGGCTTGTGTATACAACCAACGTGAAAGGGAACTCAAAGATGCAGTTGCGGTCAGATCCTCGAAGATTTGTGCAAGTGCTATTTAATCTCCTCGATAACGCTATCAAATTCACATTTAGCGGGCAGATTAAACTCTCAATTAAGCAAGATCCTTTGAAAACTCGATTCATTAAGGTTAAAATAAAGGATACTGGAGTCGGTATGAGCGCAAAGCAACAGGAGAAACTTCGTGAGACCCTCCAGAACGACAAGATAGGTTATAAATTGACCCCGAATTCGACGGGAGGGGGCCTAGGGTTGTATATCAGCAATTTGATTTCCGGAAAACTCGGAAGAAATTTGAGGTTCGCTTCAGTGCAAGGACGTGGTTCTGCTTTTGAATTCTGTATAAAAAATTTCGAGCCCGTCTTGAAAAGCAACGAGATCACGAGTCTCCAAGAAAGCAAGCTTTTGGATCCATCTATTTATATAAAAGAGCACCCTGAAACTGTGTTTACTGAAATGGGCAGCATCTTCGAGGAAGATGTACCAAGACAGGACATCAGCGAATTCAATAACAAGCTTGAAAACTTCACGCTAATGCTCGTTGAAAATAACTCCGGCAAAAGAGTTGGACCAAAGCAAGATCCATCAGAATCACCACGATTGATTAGGACGCTTCCTCGTGCCTGCAGTCACCCTGAAATTTTGATTGCTGATGATGATGCATTTAACGTGATTTCTTTAAGCAATGTGATATCGAAACTAGGATATTCGTGCGCAAAGTCATATAATGGGGAAGCAGCTCTCAAAATTTTCAAAAATTTCTGGGAGAATGAGTATATCAAATGCCAGGGTCCTTGTAGTGGTTTTAAATTGGTGCTTTTAGATTGCAATATGCCCAAGATGGATGGATTCGAGTGCATGCAAAGAATGAGAGTGCTAATGGATGAGGGAAAGGCAAAGAGAGTGCCGATAATAGCTTGCACTTCCTTCGTGAATCCTGAAGAGAAAGATCGATGTTTAAGCATGGGGTTTGATCATTTTTTGAGCAAGCCTCTTGATGTAAATAAACTCTCTGACTTGTTTGAAAAATATCTCAAATCGGTCATTCCAAGGGTCCGAACGACAACAAGTATTAATTTCGAACACCTTTAGAAAAGTTATATAAAACGATTCTCTGAAGTTATATTCAGAGGTTTAAGCTATCAAAAAAGGAGAAAACCTGCATTTTCATCGTTCTATTTTACAGAAGTCTACAATTTCGTGTAAAAAAAAAAACCAAGTTTAATTTTTTTAATGAAAATATTAAATGGGAAGAACCAAAAACGCTTTTGAGCTTACTCGCAAGCCTTCCAGGTCATTCATCATAGATAAGCATATATTCGAACTTTCTTTGATATATTCAAAGAGAACTTGGACCTATTCGAAGACCTTGCACTCTATTATGTAATTAATAATCATTTCACTCTCTCATTGTAACTTGCATCTGGATCGAGTTTCAAATTTTTCTATGTTATCTAGTCTTTCTCGAATTTTGTATGATTGGGTCTTAAATTTTGCTTTAGCTAGCTAAAGCAAGACAATTATTATTTAAAAAATAGATATAAAATTTCGCTGGAGGAAATGAGCTAATCCAAAGATTGCTCATTTAAGATCTTCTTTGAGATGATGCTAATATTTTCGATCATAATGCTCAGTCTAGAAACCCTTCTTGATTGTAATAGTCTGCTATTTATATTATTGCAAGAAGCTTAAATGTAAAGAAAGTAGATGCTCTCCAAATTTTTTACCTCTATCAATGAGCTCTATGATAAATATTTAATCATCCTCATTTTATTAATGACTCAGCAATAGATTGAGAGAACGACATTTCAGACTTTTATAGAATGAAATCATTACTTGCGCATCATATTGATGAGAGTGTAATTTTCAGTTTGAATCACAGAATTGTTACCTTTTTAAGGTTTCAACAAACGGCATGTCTCTATGTTCCATAGTTTAAGATTATTTTTTAAAATTTTTAGAATATTTCTCTCTCTTCCATTTTAGTTCCCACCAAAATGCTTTCAAGGGCCTTAATTAATGCAGGAGAAAATTATCAGGGACAGTTTGAATCAGTAAACGCCTATTTGCATACTTAAAAGTCGAGTTCAAGACGAATAAAAACATGAAAAAGTTACATGCAAAGAATTAAATAAATCCATAATGACTACGGAGATATTAGAGAGAGAGGAAAAAAAAACAAAATCACAATAAAAACCAGTGAGTAGAACTCACTGACAAGTGCTTGAGGGTGATCCATTTGCTTTCCCTCAGTTGCTACTACCACACGTGCATTGGGCTGCAATATACCCGCAAATAGCGCATCCCAGACAACAACCCTCGCAAACTGAACAATTTTCATTGGGAATACTCTCCTCTGAATAACTTTCGACACTTGGATCATCTTTTTGATCTTTTGCACAACAAAGAGATAGGATCCACAACGGAAAGCAGAAAATCATACAAAAAATAGTGCAAAATTTCTTTACTTTGCTCACTGGCTTTTGGTTTTTCTTCTTGGCCTCAGTAGCTTTATTCTTAATGTCAATTACATGGGAGTCATGGGTTTCGACGACTGCTTGAGTTGTTTGGAATGCTCTAGAGGATATTTGTGTCGATAACATTTTGTTATCAGTGGTTGTAAGGTCAATAGAAGTTGTGTTTCCTAGATGAAGTTGACTCGTTTTTATTTTTAAGTCCGATTCCTCGCCTACTTCTCCTTTCTTTTTCCAGGAAGTTAACTGTTGTGAGCCACTTTCTGTGTTAGATTTTCGCTCTCTGTTCTCGCAAGAAATATTTATTTGAATTTCAGCATCTTGAGAATTGTGCTCTTCACTATTTTCTTTGGGGGCCTTCCCCACTACTAAGGTATTAGTTTCAGCTTGTTTGCTTTGGGCATCCTTAATGTCGTTTTCAGCAGGTAAACTGTCTTGTTTTTGCATTAGAATCGGCAGAGAATTAATTCCTGACATAAATTTGTTAATTATAAAATTTTTGAGGCTTGCTGTTTTGTTCTTTGAAAAGCAAAAACCATCTAATATTCTTAATCAAATAATAATTTAAATTATTACTTTACTGACAAGTCAAAAAGGGAGAGATGCAACAGTACGTATTATCAAAAAAGATAAAACAAAAAAATCGATTTTAATGAGGTGGCAATCAAAGTACAGGATTTTTCTGTAAAATACAGCAACTCGCTATCTAACTCTTTAAGGAGTTGATTTGGGTTTGAAGAAAATCGATATTCGGGCTCGAAATGTATTCATGAGAGAGCCAAAACCCTTCCGGTAACTGAATTTGGCGCTACATAGAATCGACTATCTGATACTTGCCTTGAAAGTTCGAATCTTCACTGGGAGAAAATCTGATGATTACTGTTGTCAGAATGAGTCAGTAAGTATGAAATGACCCTACTGATTTGCAGGCAAGGCAATAAATAAGTTTGATTCACTTTCTCTTCAAAAATCATAGTATCACCATTTGCAGCTCTAAAAACAAGCAAAATGCAAATTTTGGCAAGCCAGAACCAACCTCTTACGGTAGCATTTCTGATCATTTTATTTCGTTCAATTGAAGGTAATTTTGAATTGTTCATATTTCAGATGGATACTGCGCTCATTAGGCAGCCCCTAATTAGAGCTAGAATGTTGTTATCTTCCCAGACCAAACCAAAATGGGCCAATTGCAATTTTTTGAGATGATTCCAAATTCTTTTGGTGATCGATAATTAACTGTAATTTGATTGTTATGAATATAAATTTTGTTTAGAAATAATTGAGAATATGGGAATCGTGAACTGCAAACGCAAGGATGCTGACCCTAGTGATAAGACCATCAATGCTCACGATCCCTGCCAACAAAATAATGGATTGCGTGTGACCATCCATAGCATAAAAGACTACGTGCCTGATCATCCTTTCCGGATTACGTGCTCTGTTACCGAAGAGGGAATCATCATCCTGGACGAGGAAGGATTCAAATGCTCATTCAATACTACTGTGCACCAATCCTCAAAGCAGAGTAACGCAAGCAGTATTACAAGCATCGACTCCCTGCCAAAGAGCATAACTCCATCAAATAGCATCATCATCAACGAATCCGCGCATTTCACAAGGAACCTTCATTGGATATTAAAGAATCAGAATGTCAAACGAAATTTGTATCTATCTTTTCAAATATTTCAGAAAAAAGATCGGAAAAAAACAGAAGGTAGTCTTGAGGACCTCGGAGCTACTCTGGACTTCGGAGAAATGGTATCGCTTCCTACGCTACCGAATAGCAAGAGTGAAGAGCCATCGAAACCTAAATTAATTGCTTGGATTCTTTTCAAACTTAACACAGCTGACAATAGTATCGTGGGCGGCAGGTTCACATCAAGAATGATAAAGCCTCCGTTTATAAGACCCCCAGTGAAGAAAGGCACGATGCTGACTCCAGCAGATATGAGAATAGAATTTTCTGTTGAATGATATTATTTACAAACCAATTAAGCAACCAGGCTACTACTATTCGATTACATTTAATACATATTCATTTATGATTATATCTATCAGCCTCCTCTTTAATAATAATGACTTTACACTCTAATACTGCTATCCGCTTCATCTCATTGAATGTTCAATCCAACCTCTTTTAAAGCTTTAGCAATCAGTGCTCTTTGTTTTGGGTAGTAATTATCGACTCTCTCCCAATCTACGTCGTCAATGGTTGCGATTTTATTAAAGCCAAATAAACTCAGATGCCTATAACATCAGGAAATTTAAGTTTTTATCGAAGTTTCAGTCAAAAGATATAGTTACTTCATCTTTTGGTAATAATTTGGAGTCAGTCTTCTCGTATTCCCCGAAATAATGAAGTGGTGTGATCCGTTCTTTTCTAGCACAATGTCTGGTTCTATAAAAAAATCAACTTCGTAAGGTCCTATTTGTTTAAGTCTGTGAACTTTCAGGCCGGGTATGCTTTCCAAAACTTTTAATATGATACCTTCGGCATGAGATATCTTTGGATTGAAAGTGGGTTTGTACACATACAGATTGATCCCATTGCCGCCCCTTGAAACATAACTAGGCTGACTCATATTGATTTTCTGAGGTCCATATCCTGTCGATATTATCCAAAGTGCTACTTTGTAATGATGATAGCAAATTTCGAAAAGATCTTCGTAGCGAGATCCTTTGATGGCTTTACGCAAAAGGTCTTCATTAATATTATTGCCTGAGTCTTGAGAATCAATATTCGTAACGGTATGGATCGCAATTTCAGGGAAGATATTTAGAATTGTTTGGCAGATATGAAAACAGTTCTTGAGGTTATAGGAGAACATGGTCTGCTTCGCAACGTTTCCAAAAAATCCACGAATGAAGAAAGTTTTTATTTCATTGTATCTCTCGGGACTCATAGTATTTTTGATGTCGAAGCTGACTATCCAAGCCATTCGTAGCATCCCATCATGTATTATTTCGCTTTTTTGTGCATAGATTTCCTCGAGCATTATCGTCTCGAACTCAGGGTCTTCGAAGCCGACCCTTCTGAATGCTGTTATCAATGAAAGGAGTTTTTTCACTGTGATTGGGAATTTGCGCAAATTTTCCCCAGATTTGAATTTTGCGTACTCGAGAAATTTCTCATAAAGCTGAGTGTCGAGGATATTTACGTTCGATGCTGCTATTATCAGCTCAGGCCATTGATTGGAGAAGAAAACAGAATGCGAATTCCATAATTGCGCTGGATTATTAATTGCTTCTTGCAATGGGCTGCGTTTTTTCACTTCATTGAGAAGTGTAGTAGCAGCTCTAAAACATTTCTGAGCCTCGACATTTCTGTATGTAGTCAACCCATAGAAGATGATAAAAGTGCAGAGATCATCAAAAGACAGTTCGTTTAGGTTTATTTTAAAAATAGTGAGGTAAATTTCGTCAAAATCCTGACGGGTGATTGGGTACCTCGAAGATGCTTTGGATAAAGCATTTTGGATGATGTTTCTTTGTTGAGGCTGCTTTTTTGGTTCTGCGTCTCCGATTTTCCTTTGAAAATTCGATTTGGGAGATGTACTGATGAAAAAAACTGGTCCTGAGTGCAGGATAGGTTGTTTATATAATGAATGTGAGAGCATGGACCTCAATCCACGCCAAAGTTGCTGTTGTTGTTTCGAGAGCATTTAATTGTCAAATTGAATAAAATTTCAATAAAAGGTTTCACGGCTATCAAATCGCCATCAGCAGTTCAGAGTCGATATAGTCTTTTTATTGAATTCAGAGCGAAAATGCTCGGGATCAACGCTGGATTGAACCTCTTGAGAATGTTTTTTGCATGGCCTCAAAAAATCACTTTCTGAGGACCCAATTGCAAGCATTGCAAGATGGCATGATGCAATCTGCAATGTTTTAGTCTCTCTTGGACTTTTATTAGGATCTTGCATAATTGGTATTGCTCAGGAAAGAACATTTTGTACAACACACACATACGCAGTGCAGTGGGAGTTTCCAGATATTTTCCCTTGTAGATACGTACATACAAATTTTAAGAAGCCATACTGAAAATTGAAACTAATGTTAACCTATGGGCAATATTCTCCTAAAATTCTTTCGACTAGAAAAACGATTTTAAATTTGATTTTGCGACTCCTCCTTAACTTCGGGATTTTCTGGGACTGAAGGGGCCTTAAGTTTCTTGTAGGCGAATAATTTCGCTGATCTAGACCTCACGTTCTCTTGAATTTCTTGCTTTGATGGTCTCAGCTTTTGCTCTAGTATTTTCAAATTGTGAGCCTTCCTCTATATATATATTAATATAAATCAGCGATCGTATTATTTATTAAGATAAATAACGCACCTGTGACTTGATTGCGTCCATAACTACATTTTCTTCTAGTGAATGGAACGTGATGAAAAGCCCAATCCCATCATCTGCTATATTTTTTACAGCAACCTTCATGAGTTCTTCCATATTGTTTAATTCGTTATTCACAGCGATCCTTAAAGCTTGGAACACTCGTGTGACAGTTTTTCTTTTAGACTCTCTATTGGCGCTCATTTTTGTAAAAATCAAACTACTGAGATCTGTCGTTGTCTGGAACTTCTTTTTCTGTCGCTCTTTTACAATCAATTTCGCAACTACCTCGCTTGCGGGTTCTTCACCGTATTTCTGAAATAATATTGCTAATTCTAAGGCGCTAGCTTCGTTCACCTAGCTCAGTAAATATCTGTTCATCAATCTTCAATAAAACAATTTTTACCACATCTGCTGCTGATTTAGGTGAATTGACCTTATCATAACGCATATCTAGTACTCCTTCATCTTTGTTCGAGAAGCCCCAGTCTGGGTTGTCAACGTGCAAACTGTATTAGATTAAATCATGAAAACAAGTAATTGATTTTGCTGACCTGCTAAATCCAAAATCTGCAAGAATGCAATTATATTTTGCATTTTCAGGGATTGCGTCTCCGAATCTGCTTTTGAGATCGAGAGAGAATTTTTCTAAGTCTCTGTAGTTTCCTCTTTGAAAAGACAGTCTATCGCGGTCATAGGGTTTCATTTTCGGGACAACATTATCTTGAACGTATTTTATCATTCTTTCATCTGCATCAACTCCAAGTCTAAAACAGCGTTGCCAAAGCGCATTGGATATCAGTGGCAAGTCAATGAATTTGATAAAAATACATGTGTAAAAAAGGAAATTTTTCAATCAGACGTTTTGAATGTCCAGCAGTTCCCAGGGTACAATCAAACATCAATTTATTTGCTTTAACGGATCCAATATCTTCAAGAGGAATTCCTTTGAACACATGCTCGGCTATTAATTCTTCAATTTCCTTGTACATCACAGGATAGTGATCAACAATTTCGCCTTCAAAGCTCATTTTTTGTTTCTTATCATCTAAATCAAGATTGATTTTGGAGCTCAAACCCTCTTTTTTGAGAAACTGGAATAGATGGCGCTTGAAATGATTATGAAGCATGGAAAACGAATTAAGCCCAAAGCAATAAAATCTTTTGCTTATCAAACTCGCTGAAAAACTAATAAATTAAAATTAATCTAAGATGATAAATGATCAGAAAGCAATGCTTGAAAGTGCTGAATAAGGCAGGCTTATTAAAAAAATCTAATAACAACAAACGAGCATACTGGCATTACAAAAAGAGATGCATTTCCTTGCTCCTGCTGACAGAAATAAAGGGTCAAAGTTTGTATCAACCCACCCCTTATACATTGGTATGAAATATCTACAACAAGCTTCTCTTAGTAAAAATGATTACCATTAATGGTATCGGAATACAATGAATGACTCATTTAAAGAAATTCATTTTCGTCTTTAATGATCTCTCATCTCGTTCTCTTAAAATATTAGTATACTGATTCATTATCTCGCTATTTCCTAGCTTGCGAGCAAGCCGCACAACCGCTTCTACGGAGCGATAATAGTCTTTGTGCGTGTTGCCAACCACGCCATGTTTTATTTTGACGCATTCTAAGTGTACCCCAAGCGCCTGATCCAACTGGCCTGACGATTCATAAATCGAACCCATCATTTGCAAAGTCAGCGCGTACTCCAATGACTGCTCTCCAAAGGTCTGCGCCTTAAATTGGGCTATTTGCCTCTGAATTTCAAGAGCTCTGGTGAAATCTCCTTTGTTTTCATGGACCACAGAAACCTTATTCAGGTAAGGGATCGAGTCTGCCACATTAGTTTTGACACTGATAATTCTTTCATAGCTCTGAATTGCCTTGTCATAGTTTGAAGTATCTCTATAATGTTCCGCAAGCGCATCAAGAATATCGAGGAATTCGTTGTCATCAACCTGATCCAGAACCATACTCATTGTAAAAACTTTTTCATAGAGCTCCGAGGCCTTTTCAAGGTTTTCTTGTAATTTGTAAATTTCAGCAAGCCGTACCAACAGCTCAATGTAGTCTATACTATAGATTGCATCCTGTTGCTCGAAGATCTCTTTGGATTTCATCCCTTCTTCTAAGCCTCTATCATACTCACCTAGTTCCTTTAAAATTAAAGCCTGTGTGCCAAGGCTTTGTGCATATTCCATCGAGCCGGGTCCGCTATATTTCTTCCTCAATTCTATAGCCTGCTGACTCAACTTATGCGCAGTTTCGAAATCTCGTAAGGCAATGAGGATTTCTACATGGTTGTCCAATGCCCTGAGATACGCAGGGTGACCCTCACCGTAAATTCTGCCGAGAGTATTAGTAGTGTGCTCTGTCGCTTGTACAGCTTTCTCAATGTATCCTTTCTCTTTGTATAGCAACGCAATGTTATTTAGTGTACTTACATAGGAAGGATGATCCACACCAAGCAATTTTTTCTTGTAATCGAGGGCTTTTTCAAGATAAGTGATTGCAATTTCAGTTTGGCCTAGATCTCTGTAGCAATTTCCCATATGGTTGTAGCAATTCGCTTCCTGTATTCGTTCATAATTTGAGACGTTCTGCTGCATATCAAGCACTTTGAGCGCTTTTTGGTATTCATTCAGAGCTTCTTTAAATTTGCATAGTAAGTGGTACACCTTCCCGTAGGAGATGCCTAGTTTAAGCAAATTTGCTCTATCATTTGGTAAGTCAGGGATTATTGGAGTCTTGATAGTAAAAGAAAAAGAGAGGGGATTAACCAAGGCTATCTTTTCCAAAATCGTTTGGTAAGTAATTCTTGAGCTAGGTGAGGGGTCAATCATGCCTTCAATCAGCTCAGCCAATAAGTTCATTTTTTTCTCTCTCAGCGTAGCTATCATGAAGGGAAATTGATTTTTCATTGACACTGTCAGATGCGGAATTAGCAAGGCAAATTTGAGAGCAATCACTCCCAATGAATAGATCAGGTGGGAGTGTGGCTTACCAAAACTAAGTGCGACTTTATGATGAAGGCTTTTAAATATCTCCGGCGCTGAGCAGACGATGGCTTCCTCTTGATGCGGATCCAGAGACGATGATGAAGTATTTTCAACGTCAGCGACATTTATTGAAGAGATTGCCTGCTGAAAGAAATGATTGGTATCGTAATCTCCTATGCAAACTGTTTTCATGTCAGTACGTATGTGGACATGAGAATCCGAAAGATACTTGCAATCATAATTAAATTGGTTAGACTGAATGGCCTTTACCAGCTGCCAAATTACTAAAATTACATCGTCTTCTTGAATGACAACTTGATTTTTTGACAGATGCACAATGGCTGATTTCAGAGAGCATAGAGGCTTTTCACAAAAAATTATATAACGACTTTGTATTCCTGGTTGAGCAAAGTTCCCGCATTTAAAGACCTGAAGAGACTCTGGTCGAAAACCTGCTTCTTCAAGCATACACACTTTTTTTTGATCGTCTGTGTGCAATTTACTTTCATACAACCGAAGCATGTAGGCTTTAAGACCTATATCGGGGGCTTGTAGTGTACAATCAAAGACCTTCAATTCCTCTGTTGAAGACATCACACCAGCAATGCTGAAGCCATCGAGTAAAAATTCGGTTTCTTTGAACCCAGCTAGGTTTTTTCTCGTCTCTGCTACCGCTTCAACTTTCTTGTAATCTTGATCAATTGGGATTGGCTCATTGTTCTTCTCCTCCATGATCTGTTTTTTCCGGACTTCAAGTACGTCTTTTTGAGGCAGCGGCTTGACTTCAGCATCATTGGATCCGATGAAATCTGCCAGTTGATTGGTAAACTCTAGGTCTTCTTGCGTAAACTCATCTTTTTTTGAGGCACTGACAGTGTTGCCTGGAGTGGGATTGTATTTTCTAGGAGTAAATGATTGATCTTTGATGAAGTTTTGTAAGTTTGGATCGTTATTAATGTTTATATTGAGTAGTGAGGCATCTTGAACAACAGCGTTGATCTCTGCTGAAGAGTCATCGATCATAGTTGGATTTTTCACATTGGAGTTTTTCCCTTTGCTTGAGCTGCATCCGCTTCCCATTTTATAAAATAAGGTACATCGTGCTCAGGTAAGTAGTATGAATGCAGAGGATAAAATTTACCGATTTCGTTAATTTGAAAACTATTAATATCTGAATTACGTGTTTTGCACGCGAAAATGGAAGGATTGCTCAACAGTCTCTTAGATCTGCTTACATCGACGGACTTTTGGATTAAATACTCTATTGTCATGACGAACATGGTGATTATAATCACTCTCTACTTCCAAACCAGGAGGAAACCTCCACAAGAAGACCAAAAAAAGAATGTGTTACTTGTCATTGCTCATCCTGATGACGAGTCAATGTACAGCTCGATTCAATTAGTATCATTGGAATGCTTAACTATTTTATCATAGGTTTTTTGCACCTGTACTCAAGACTATCACGAAGCTAAGCAAAGTTTCAATGCTCTGCTTTTCAACTGGCAATGCCGTTGGTCTGGGCAAAATCAGAGAGAAAGAGCTTATGGAAGTTAGCAAATTTTATGGTATCACTTACCTCGCCTTCTCCAGATGATCTCTAATTATTGTTTTCTTCAAGGAATGAAAGATTGCAAAGTAATTGACCATCCTCAGCTGCCTGACGGTATGCGTACAAACTGGGACATCAAACTGATGCAAGAATTACTCTATGAGTATATGTCTAAGAACACTTTTGACGCTGTGATCACCTTCGGACCGAACGGAGTCAGCGGTCATACCAATCATCGTGCTTGCCATCATGCTGTCAAGTAACATATACAATTTCGGAGTTTTGCAGCTAGCTGTTTTGTTATTGTAATAGGGCTCTTGCTGGAAGCGAAATCGCAAAAGCTTATATCGAACAGAACAAGACTAAGTTCTACGCCTTGAGAGATTCGTCATGGATTCGGAAATATATTGGAGTGTTCGATCTCTTAATTTCTTCTTTGGAGAGCTACAGCTACATCAACTTTAATCCATTCTACACATACAAGGCTTTACGAGTGCACTGGTCTCAGTTTGTCTGGTTTAGGAAGCTTTTTGTATTCTTCGCGAGATACTCGTATGCTAATACATTCGATCTCATGAATTGATTTGATGTGTTGATTGTTTGCTCTATCGATCCTTTGTGTAACAGAATATTTAGATGAATATATTTTAACTAAAGAGGAGAAAATTCACTTGCTTCAAAGCATCGGGACACAGAACAGATAAGAAAAGTTGTCTTTGAATTAAAAGGCTGCTGAGTTAGATTGAATCAAATTCGTTTTGTAGAAAATTCTTCAAACTTGGAAATAAATTGTCAAAGCCGGCCTCAAAATATTTGCTCTGGACGAGAGTCAATTGCAAAAATAGCTCAAAGAAGTTTTACGTTTTCAGATTGAAACTCAAATTTTGTTTTTCTCATAATCTTTCCAAATTCTTTGACACATAACCTGTTCAAAAAAGTATTATTCAACCTCCAGTCCTATTAGATTCTATTGCTTCAGAGTGGTTCTTTGCCATTATCAAGAAGAGAAGCTTATCCATAATAATAACTGTACTTCATCCAGGAGTCTTGACAACTAGGTACGCGAAATATTTTCGCAACAACGATCAAATTACGGGAATTTGTGTGCAAATATTTAAATTTGAAATTTCCTTTGGCAGGCAGAAAAATAAAATAAAGAGATGCTTTCCTGTCACGCTTGCGAATCCGAGT
>ENA-UOTX01000294-UOTX01000294.1-compost-metagenome-genome-assembly--contig:-NODE-294-length-55929-cov-8.640246_pt1 | contig 55929 bp, 27 predicted proteins | sample MGYA00238143_ERZ746982 | MGnify/ENA primary metagenome ERZ746982 (study PRJEB28758, sample SAMN06268862) | compost metagenome | isolation source: single cell | place: USA: California, Emeryville, Joint... | reverse complement strand
ATATCCTCATACAACTTCGATTCATGAGCCTCTGGATCATTATAGAAGAACTTTTGACGCTGTGTCAACGTCATATTATAGAATTTATCCACATAATTTTTTCGGAGCTGGTTATAATAGCCTTTGTAGTGATTCTGATGGTCTGTAAATTTGAAAGTATTACCTTTTCCATTTCCATCTCGTTCTTTCCTCCTCAAAGGATAAAATGTAATCTTGCATAGGCAATGAATGTATATTATCGAGCGTTGCATGCCTTGTAGATGGTAGAGGGTCATAAGGAAAACATGCTCTGCTTACAGATGAGCAGCCATCACAGTCCTATTATGATGAGAGTGATAGCTCCAATAGTTGCCAGGCTGCGGACTGAGAACTTGTCGATGTACAAGAGATTCTCGTCTGGAAGTCTCTGCGTTTCTCAGAGGGTGATGAACGAGAAATTGATTTCTTGGGTCCCTCATGGCTTCATGGCTGCTTGCGGAAAATTTCGCTTGATAGTCATGTTCTTGCACTTTGGTGCAAATTCTTGGTAGGTCCGAAGAGCTTCGAAAATATACACTGATATTCTACAAATTTCACAAGAAGTCTAGCTCTAAAATGATCAAATACTCAAGTGAAACTGAATTTGTGGATATGAAAGATACTTAGAATTATAGGTTAACTTCATAAGGGATGATCTAGTAGCTAAAGATATATGCGTTTTGATCATGAAAATTTTTTTAGAAAACGTACAATCGCTCGTAAAATATCTCTGACGTCGGCGATTTTAAATCATGAGCAGCAGTGTTGAGCTCCGTGAATGTCTCTAAATAAAAGTCTCAGTCGCTTCGAACTGTAATAAATCCTCTTGAGAATTAGACGTTATGAGATCTTTCGTTAAATAGAAATTGAAGGATAATGCCGATTGGAAGAGGAATATAAAAACTGAGATAAGAAAACCTATTACCTTTCGATTATCATACAATCCCTCATAAATATTCTCTTCCTTTCAAGCAATAAACAATTTCATTCTTTGTGATTTGAATTCCCTCTCAAAAATCTGTTCACACAAGTTTGTATGAGGAAGAGGCTAGATTTCTCAATATTTTATTTTAATCACAGCAATTAGACACAAATACTCTGATTGCATAAAGAGAATTATCAATACTGGAGGTACGAATTATATATGTCCAAGACTTTTATTATTTCTACCTATTATTTTAGATAGCAATAAATACTGGTGAGCTTGTATTCTCAAACTTTTGTCTGGCATCCCAAACTTATCTCTTTTTATCATTGATCTAGTATTTTGTGAAGGCTAATAAATATTTTGCGATTTAATGAAAAGCAACTCACAATATAAAACTAAGACTCACCAATAGCTTACCATAATTTATCAGGGATTATTGATTTCATGAGGAAAAAAAAAGAGTTGTACCTTGAATTTTATACGATTAATTCTAGTTATTGCACCCCAAGCATCCAGGAATTTCTTAAACAATTAATATTAGAGCTCAACAGTAAGTAACTAATGGTCTTTTCTCATACAGCTAACAAATTTCGTACCTTCTTTACCACAAGAGCATTGAAGAACTCAAATTCTCTCTGAGCTTTTACATCTGTTCTCTTTTCAAATGAAACATGCTGAATGAGCTTTAAAAAACCCCAAAAAAATTAGCCAGAAATCAAATGAAAATTCTTACCCTGGCTCATACTGGGGGGACAGATGGATTTTTCGGTTGCAACATCGAGAACATGGACTCCTGATGCTTCATCCGCTGCAACAATCATTTTGTCATCTAGACTCCATTTAACTGATGTCAGCTGACCTAATTATTATCAGATCAATCTGCTATTACATGTCTACCAGAAAAGGGGCCCTTGATTGTCTTGACAATTTTCATTTCACGTCGATCAAAGAAATCAACATGTTCTTTGCAAGCAGCAGCCAAAATATTAGAACTGTTTGACCATTCTATCCAGTATGTATCTAATCAGAGGAAAAATTAGAAATAAATAAAAATGACAATTACATCCGCTCGATTTTGGATTATTAAATTTTATTTCTGTGTTTTGAAGTAAGTTTTTCTTTGTTTCAGTGTTAATTAAAGTTAATTTCCCAATTTCTGAAGTGAAGGCAACAAGAGAATCCGTTTCTGAGGGATTCCATTTACATCTGTTCCGCCATCCGCCTGTCTTTTGGCTTTTAAAATCGCTATTCTTAGTACTCACATCCACATCAGAGATGAGCATAACTCCTGCTTCATCAATAGAGGCAATCTTCTTTCCTGATGGATCAAAATCGATTCCTTGGATCCATGCTTTTTTCAATAAAATAAACGATTAGATCATCAGTCAAATAGATATGCTATATTACATGTATGTTCTGGATGCCAGCGAACGGTTCTGATCATCTCAAGACTTCGATAATCAAACAGCCGATAAAATACAGATCCCCTGACTGAGATGCTTGCAATAAATCCACGCTTTATGTTATAAGCAAGATCTCCACCTGCGCTTGTACCTTGAAATGAATAACATATTTTGTCATTGAGTCAGAATTTTTGAAGGGAAAACACTTACTTCCGAGAAACACTGGGGAAGAATACACAGTCTTGGCTGAGGAAGCGTCAAATATTTCTAATTTTCCTGAGCAACTTGCGTTTTTTCTCGAAAGTACAAGATAGTTGGTGTCGGGAATAAATTCAATGTATGAAAAACCTCGTTAATTGGTATAAATGAGGATAAAGATCGGTCTTGAATGATCTTACAGGAATCAGAATCTGTATTCGTTCTCTCTATTAAGCATTTCTGACTGTTCACATCATGGATTCTGGAACCTCTTTCACTTTTTGTGGTGGAGACCACTTTCAAACCTAATATTAGGTTCAGGAAAAGGAAACGAGTGTAGGAAAATACCGCTTTGTGTCATTTGGGTGTTATCAGAATCAGTTGGCAGCATACTTTGCAACAGACAGATGAGAATTCTCAGGCTTTCCGATTTAACCAGATTTATTTAATATAAATTGTATTGGTAGAAGATACTTTTCTGATCACAAGCTCCTACTATCGCGCAACTTGTTTCAAAAAGAAAACAATTGAAGAATTCTCAACAATTGGTTGACAGTGAAAGAGTCCTCAATTTCAATTGCTTCTAGTAGATGCTTATCGACAACAGATAGAGGTTATTTCCATTCAATTTTTTAAAAGATTCTTCTGGATTGCTAAGAAAGGTAAACATGGGATTGGGAGCTGTTGTTATACATGTTTCGAGAAAACATGAGGAGAGATAGATTTCATCATAGCATGCGGTATCTTACACTTCAAATTCGTGAATTTGCTTTTTCTTTTTAGGATATCGAAATATATGAAGAAATGAAATGACCATAGCTTCAGAAGCCCAATAGGAATTATTTTTCGAAGGGATCTATCTAATTCAATTCTTTGGATCAAGCTTTTGAGAGAAATGATATAGTTTAATCTCACGCAATTTAGGTCATATGCCATTGAAAACAGTTTGGAATATTCAGAGAACCTATCTGGCTCAATAAATCTATGAAACCATTAACTTTTTTTTTGAAAAAGCAAGCCTACGAAGCAAATGGTTCCCAAATAATAGTGAATATATGAGGAAGGGCAGCAAATTGGCCTAAAAATTAGTCATAATCTAATAGAATCAATAACGAACTTTCATTTTCTTTTCAGTATCTTCAAGGAAACAAATTTCCTTCGAATATAATCTTGAGATAACGGATCTGCTGTATGTTTTGTGGCTAACAGCAAATAATAATATCAATTTCCCTCTTTTCTATAATCTCTTTTGAATGGAATCTGCAACTCCAAAGTCATGAGCCTGGTGCTCAGGCTGGAACAACAAGATTAGCATTGCGCAAGAACGGGTCAGTTTTTTCGAGGTTCTAATTAGAAATAAAAAAGGTTATTTTTCAACTATCTTTGTGACTCTTGAAATAGCACTCAGCTGGACGGAGATTTTGAACACAAAATTACTCGTCTCTCTCCACCATTCCTTTCTTGTTGCTGCTAATATGGTTAAAGTAAAATATATTCCCAAACAAACTACCGGGAAAATAAAGCAACCAACGTTCCCAGCAACAAGACGATCTGATTCTAACCTTATTAAGAGGATCTCACGAGAAACCAGAACAAACCTCGGCAAACTAGAACAGGCCGCGAGAAATAAGCTAAAACGAACCACGAGAAAGTAGGACAAACATAGTTCACCTGTTTCGTATATCGGCAGATTGGGCCCGTAAGGACCCTCCCGGTTTGAATACAAGAAAAAAAAAAAAACCAATTGAAAGCGTAGATCATTTCTTTATCGAAAGATTACTAACGAATCTCTTATCGTGAATAGAACCTTCCATTAGTTATGTGAAGATAACCTCTTTCTCTATATTTGATTGTTTACTATTCTATATAGATCTATATCTCAAGTTTTCTAAGTAATTAACTATTCATAATCGAAATGTTTTCAAACACTAGAATTGAAATTCTAACAACAAATGCAAAAATTAGAAACCGAATCATGTCATAACAAACAACCCTACAGTATCAGCAACCTTCTCTGGGACCTCAGCTAAGAGCATCTCCCCATTCTCTTTCCAAATTTCCAACAGCGCATTTTCTCCAATCTCGTCCGCTGCGTCCTCCGCGAGCTCCTTCGGGAACACATTATCTTTCTGACCGTGTATAATCAACACTTTTGCAGTCAGCTTCTCAAGATTCTCCGCAAGGTCAGCGCTTGCTATCAGCCCAATAGCCCTTTTGATCGCCGCGTAATCCATCGATTCTTTACAAAGCTCTTTGAATTTGTTCGTGCTAAGCAACCAGGCATAGGGCTGGAGAATACGCTCGAAGTAAGCGTGGTTCTTAGCCTGTGCCTCCGCTAGAAGTTTTGAGAATCCCTCTGAATTCGCGATTTCTTCATAAGTGAACTCCTTATCCTCCTGGTCCCAGCCTCTCAGTCCCATAGTTCCTAGCATGATGACCCTATCTACAAGCGAAGGGTATTGGCAAGCAAAGTTCAGGGCAACGCCTGCTCCCAACGAAACACCCATGATAGCCGCGTTCTTTACTTGGAGGTTCTCAATTAGGTATTTGATATCCTCGGCAAACTCGGAAATATTCTTCACCTCCTTATAATTCGTTGATTTTCCAAACCCTCTGAGGTCGATTGCGATGATACGGATGTACTGAGACAGCACCTCCATGAGGTTTCTAAAGATGATCGAAGAGCCCAGATGCCCGTGTAGGACAATAAGCGTTCGCGCTGGGTCAGCAGGAGAAGCGTCGAGGTAGGCAATGCGCTCACCGTTGGGTAAGTGAGCGAAGGAGTACTCAGTTTCCGGGATTTCGATGGTTAAGTTAGTTTTAAGGAAAGTGTAAGGCTTTTTCTTCGAATCTTTGGTCGCAGGGCTTTTGCTCTTGGCTGGCTCTTGCTTTCGAGCTTTTACCGCTGGAGGCTTTTTCTTCGAATTCGCGGCTGTATTTTCCTTTCCTTCGACTGGATGAGCAGGAATATCCTCTTGAGTCGTGTAAGATCGAGACTTATCTCTGTTCGGAGACTGCTTTTGAGGCTTTATGTTCTTTTCTGATTGCGAGCGGCTGCGATCACGGCTTATCTTCTTGTTCTTCTCAGCGCTGGAGCCTTCGATTTTACTCACCGATCTCTTTAAGTTTTCCTTGGAAACGTCACGAGACTTTGACTCTGGTCTTTCGTTCGTTGCAGGAGACTTCTCTCGACTGTGGTTTGACGCTTGTTTCCTTACACTCGGTCTCTGCGGCGTTGTGTCTTTATTGGTCGCGTCAGCTAGCCCTTCCTGCGGCCGCACTGACGACGACGATCTCAAATGGTTTCTCTCCCTGAAAGTGTCGCTAGTTTGGTGCTCAGCTTCCTGCGAACGAGGGGTTTGTCGTGGAGGAGTCTCGACTGACGAAGTCCTTGAAGCACATCTCACTAAGGTTCTTCTTGACTGATTGTGTCCTAATTGATTAGCTTCTTCTCCTTCCAGTTCTAGTGCTTCTCTCAACGCAGCGAGTTTATTTCCAATTTTTTCGATTTGTTTCTGTAAAGCCTGGATTTTCCGCGTTGTTTTCATTGATTCTATGGTACCTTCCTGCGAGAGGTGAAAAATACCGCTTTGGAGGCTGAAGAACGTCTGTTCTATCTGCTTAAAGCACTTCGCTTGCCTTTCCTTGGATGGAGCGGGTTTCGCGTTCTTTTCTCTTTCAGAAAATTTAGCTTGTAACTCAGCTAAACAAGCTGATTTATCCTCGATTTGCTTCTGGAGGACCATTATTTTGTAATCTTTTGCGGTGCATTCAGCGATAAGCACCTTCATTTCCTCTTTCATCCTCAAAACTTCCTTCTCTACGGCTCGGTTCTTATGAATCTCCTTCGATAATTTCTCGTTAAGCTCTGATAGAGCGTTGGTTTCGCTGAAAGCCCCTGAATTTTGGTTAGTTAACCGAGCGACGAGCTCTTTAAGCCTGGCGTTTTCCTCGGTGGTGACATCAATGACGCCTTTGGCTTCTTGAAGCAGATTTTTAGTCTCGCTTTCGAGTTTGACCATGTTTCGCTCGAGGTCAGAGTACTTTGAGCATATTTTCTCGCATTCAAGGGTTTTTCTATGCAGTTCAACGGCAAGTTTAATGTTCTTTTCCACTTCGTGATCGTAAGCCTGCTGAGTGTTTAAAGAGCGGTTTAGCTTAGGATTAGCCTTCATCCAAGCGTGATGCGGAGATAGTTGTGCAGATACGCTTTAATTTGTGCGCAATTTTATATAAAAACTTAACAGCAATGTTTTAACGTCAATAAAGAGACTCTGAATCGCTACTTAGAGCCATTATTTTGAAGAGGCATTTTCCCTCAATAGAAAGCTGCATTCATCTGTGAGTGTTTGCTGCTCGAAGATTTCTGATTTATCATGAGGGTTTTTCATTGTTATAGTTTACTTTGATATCAATTGTAGGGTGATACCTTATTTGAACCAGAACAAAAAAAAAGAAAAAATTTTAAGACGAACGTTCACAACTGTAACAATGCACCCACCCTTCATGAGTGGGCAGAGCACTCTCCTGGACATGAGAGAGCCGAGTGTTCGTGAAAAATCCGAGAGTATGAGTTGCAATTGCAATATTGAGAGATCACTAATGAAACCAACGCTATTCATTTTGAGAGGACCCCCAAGGTTTTTCTTTCATTACAGCGGTTAGAAAGCTAAAATAGATGCTCCGTTACGGTAGATTTGGACTGGTTTATGGCTATATGTTCTTCCCACAAAGCGTTAAAAATTACTTAAAATTTCTATCAAAGAGCTTGTAGAGTGATCAATGAATAAAACTTCAACCATAAATACGTTTTTCCTCCTCATAGGTAGCTCGAAAATCAATGGAGAGTAAGTTCCTACTCCTCAATGGGTGTTTCAAAGAGAGCGCCTCATGATAAGTTTTAAACTCATAATTCACCAGTGTTAAAACGAGGGTTTTTTTCGTTAGATGAGGGTCGATTCCAAAATATAATTTCAGTGCAGTTGCCTGCTTATTTTACAGCCGCTGGTTTAACTAACTAATTTATCTGAAATAACTTAATTAGATATTAAACATAAAAAAAAATTCATATACTTCCCCTCTCGAGCTTCCATGATCGCACAGTGCTTCAAAAAATTCAACAAGACCCTTCTCCAACGCTCTTTCTCCACTGAGAAAAAGAACTTCAAAGTCACCTTGTTCCCTGGTGACGGTATCGGCCCAGAAATCAGTCAAGCCGTAATTGACATTTTCAGCGCCACTAAGGTCCCTGTCGAATGGGAGTTCCAAAAAATCCACTCCAAGGCTGTCACTGCTACTGGTGATCTCATTGGCCCAGAAGCCATTGAATCCGTTAAGAGAAACACTTATGCGTTGAAAGGTTAGCAATTATTTCCTTATTGCCTTATTAACCTCACTCACTCTTGCAGGTCCATTCGAAACCCCTATTGGAAAGGGTCACAGATCTCTCAACGTCACTTTGAGAAAGAAGCTCAACCTTTACGTCAATCTCCGACCATGCAAAAGCATCAAGGGAGTCAAAGCCCCTTATGAGAACGTCGATGTCGTCACTCTCAGAGAAAACACCGAAGGTGAATACAGTGGTCTTGAACACGAAGTAAATCCCGATGCGTTTCCCTTGACTCACCTTCATTTATAACAGGTTGTCCCAGGAGTCGTTGAAAACCTTAAGATCATCTCCGAGAGGGCTTGCAGAAAGATCGCTGAGTACGCTTTCGAATACGCTACTAAAAACAGTAATTACTTACTCCATTTCTTTGCCGAGTCTGATAAATGATCTTTGTCATTAGACAGAAAAACCGTTACTGCTTGCCACAAGGCCGGTATCAGCGCCATGGCTGATGGTCTTTTCATCAGAATCTGCAGAGAAGTCTCTGAGAAATACCCAAGCATCAAATACCAAGAAGAGCAGGTCGATACCGTTTCAATGAGACTCGCTCAGTCACCTGAATCACTCGACGTTATGGTCATGCCAAACCTCTACGGTGATATCATCAGTGACCTTTGCGCTGGTATCTCCCTTCCCTCCTCGCCTCAGGATTAACGATTGTTTAGGTTTGATCGGAGGTCTCGGTCTCACCGCCTCAGGAAACATCGGAGAAGGCGTCGCCATCTACGAAGCCGTCCACGGTTCCGCTCCTGATATCGCTGGCAAGAACTTGGCCAACCCAACTGCGCTTCTTCTCTCTAGCGTTATGGTAAAGGGTTTTTTCCTCTGCTGTTTCTGATTAAATTGGTTAGATGCTCGAAAAGATGGAATTATATGAAGAGGCTGCGAGAATCAAGAACGCTTGCTTCAAGGTCTACGAAGAAGGCAAGTACATCACTGGTGACGTCGGCGGAAAGGCAACCACCACCGAATTCACCAAAGCCGTCATTGGACACCTTTAGATAGGATAGAAGCAAAGCTTAAGTAGATTATCTAGGCCTAACTACTCAAATCATATTAGAGTTCTTCATCGTTATCAATCGTCAGATGATTTTATAAAACAAAAAAAAAAACTCATGAATACTCGGCACAATCATCGCAAATAGATTCCTTTTATTGACTGACTGAATAAAGCATAATTTGATGAAATGAAATAATGATGAAATAAATGAGAAATATATAGAGTTAATCAAAATGGAAGCCAGGTTTATTTCAAAGGAATATGTTTATTATCAATCGCAACCTGCGACGCGCCTCGGAATTTGCCTACTAGTAGGTTTTTCAATACCTCATATACTTTTTTCTTCTTAACTATAGCGATGCCAAACAGTTGCAATGGACCAAACTCGATCACAGTTTCCGCGTCCAAATGCGCTATCAATCCATTTAGCCTGTCCTCGTTGTTGTAAGCATCTATCTTGTCCATCTTCTTGAACACTTTGTGGACTATCTCATTGGCTTCGCCCTCACTTTGCTTCGCAAAGGGCTTGTGCATATGACGACTGAAATTCGTCAAGGTGAGTTGTGAGGGGCCGAATTCAGAGAACTGTCGTCTATTTAGCTCATCTAGCAGCACGAACAGCAAAGTCCCTTGTAGGCCGTTCTTTGACGTTGCTTGTAACTTGTACAGCTGCTTTTCGAAGACTGAGAAGCAGTCGTTGTATAGACTAGATAGCTCTATTGCCTCTACGCATTTTGAAGCAATTCTTTGTTTTTCTTTCTGGTTGCTCAACTGAAGATTCTTGATCTCCCTTCGGAGGATCGCCGCCTCGTCCATCTCCATGCGCGGAGAGATCAGTGGACTTCTGACTTCATGGCTCACAAGCCGAAGGCTTCGAGAGGAAGGATCAGCAGTGACTTCTGTAGATAAGTGCTTAGAGGCCTCTTGAGTATCGAAAGAATCGAGCGGTTTCAACGTTTTTAGTTTTACTTTGTTCACGCTGTAGATCGGGCTATGTATAGTGATTCGCCTTGGAGAGACAAGCTGAGTGAGCTGAGGCTTCTGCTCGAGGGTTTTTAGAAGCTTTTTGGCTTTTATTTGTTGCTTCAGCCGGTAAATCTTAGTGACCATTGCTAAATTCTCGTGGCAAACGGCATGAAGAGCTCGTTTTTTCTCTTGATAGATTTGTTTGTTTATCTTCATCTTCTGTCTATTACCAGCAATGCCGCCGGAGATTCTTTCGCTTTTCCGTTTCAATTCCACGAAGAAACTGATAGCGAGCTGGATCTCTCTTTGTAGACTGAGCATGAGGTCACTGTTGCTCATTTCTTGGTACATTTTTTCGTATCTGGCCTGGGCAAGCTCAAGGGCTTTTTTCAGATCATTTGTCATTTGTAGGATGCGGTTATAGCGCGCTTGGATGCGCATTTCGTGTAGTTCGAAAGCGTTGTCGACTTTCTCATCCATGTCTTTGAGGTACCTCAGGAGATGGAATTGCTCAGAGAGCGCAGGTTGGAGCTCGCGTAATTCAGGAACATATTTTTCAGGCTCTTTCCGAGGAGATTGCTCTTTGACATCTTTCTGTTGTCGAGTGATTTTGAAATCGCTAAGTGCGGTTGGTTTCGATCCAAGCAATCGCGACTTTGTTGGGGATTGAGGCTCTTGGTGGGTAGGAGTGAAAAACATTGTGGGGCTGAACGAGTTTAATAATTTACTGTAAATGTGATAAACTATCCACTCTGTTTACAAGGCACTACTGAGAGTCAAATTTAATCTAAATATAAAACTTATCACGTTCAGTCTCCTCATTCTAAGGCGATGAATAAGCATGCAATCCTATTTTTCTTGTTTATCTTTAGCTTCTGATTTGCGTCAACAAACAGCATATTCTTTATTTTATCGGTCTCTACTCCTGTCGATTTACATACCTCAAGAAACGATTTTGAAAAAATTAAAAGAACAGCGGTGACCTTTCAATGTAAAACCCTTATTATTCGAAATTTATACTTCTAATGATCACTACGGATTTAAAATTGATTGAATCTCTGGATGATTTTATATTTCCTTGTATATTCATTAAAAGAACCTTGTGCACTTTCTTTCTTACTTTTTTTTCTCTGAATAAGTTGTTCGACCGCCGTTCCAACCAATCCAGTTATTTTCTCAGCAGCAATATGCATTTCAGTAAATTTCTCTTTTCCATTCCGAATATTTTTCTCTGATTTATTTATTACGAATTTAATGTCAGATACAATTTGTTCTCTCTTTCATTCAGGCCATTATAAATCAGTAGCCATCCACAACAAAGAAATTATGTCCTTCTCCTCCTGAAATCTCAAGATCGACCAACAAAAAAACAAGATATGAACGCATCATTGATCACACCTCATTCATTAAATGTTGCAACAATTCCAATCGCATTATTAGACAAAAATATTCCTTATTTTTTATACAAAGTTCAATGACTCAAACTTACTATTCGTCTATGCTCCCGGCTATAATTAAATAGCATTGTGACCTTAGCGTTCTTATCCCTCGAGAAACGAATTCTCATCGCATAATCATAAAATTCTCATCCTTTAATCATAAGAGTTATGGTATTTGATATTAAAATAATCGCTTATATACAAGTAAAACAGTTTTCTGGAAATGAACCCTCAAATGGGCCCTCGCTACATCCTCAAGGATGCCTACCAGATCAAGATGAAAGAACTGTAACCTGTCACTCTCCCAGCTGACCCCTAACCGCTTTCATACCTACTCTAGCACTTATAAACGACATCAAAAGAAACTTGAGGACATTAAGCACCTTGATCTCACCAAAGAGTACAAAAGCGATGAAAGCTTGGAAAGAATGCATAACACTAAACTGCACAACCTGAGATTCCAAAATAATGGTAGGAAAAACCCTTGAAATTTACCTATCAATTTGCATTATTGATTTTCTTTAGAAAAGTTGAACCAAATCGACCGCGAAAACCAAATCCTCCTCGATAGGTTGGTTCTGATCTCGAAGACCTCAAATGTAATTCAAAATACTATTTAAATCGCGCTAACCAATGACAGCCTCAGCTGCTTCCCTCGAAATCCGAGCCAAAAATTGGTAAAATCCTTCATCTAAGCTACCGCAAGAAGGAGCAAGAGAGAATTTCCCAAGCAAATGCTGATTTTGCCCGTCGGTTGACGTCCCAGTATGAACACTTATTCTCATAATGAAGCAATAAATCTGCTCTCTCAAGGCGACCTCTTTTCGATCGAAAGAAGTTGGATAAGGAATTCGAGAAGCATAATAGATTAATGAGACAGATTCAAAAACTGAACCTCTATTCTCCTCGAAAGTAACAATTTCTCATTGAATGGAAGATATGATGCATTCTACATTAGTCCAGGAAAGCTGCCGCCAATCCAACAAGAGAAGCCTAATTTCGATGTAAGAGAATACTTTCGACGTGATTTCTGAATTATTCGGTTGTTTAGACGAGCATGACTATTGAAAACAAATTCACCAAGCATTACGATTCAGGTTTACAATGAAAATGTCCATTTGCTTATGTTTTTGGCGTTGTTAGTGATCTTGAGCCCAAAGCATATGATAACTCCAACCAGCAACGGCAAGATTGGATTCCACGCACAAACTCCATCAACCAATAAAAACATTTCGTTCAACGACGGCTTGAAGTCTGATAGGAAGCACACCGAGCGCACGACCTCAACCAAAAAAAGTCTATCTAAACAGAAATCAGGTGAGGTGAATTCTAGTCAACCTCTGAAAACTGAAGGAGATGCTCCTTCACAAGAGAAAGTGGAAGAAGCTAAGCCACAAGAGGAAACAAAGGAGGTTCAAAATGAGCAACGAGAGGAGCAAGCCGATGTAAAGCAAGAGAAACCACAGCAAATTGAGGAAGATATTCCAGATGAATCTAACAGAAATTGATTCGTTGCTATTAAGAATAGATAGATACATAAGCGATTAAATTTCGAGCTTTTAATTTCACGGAATGAGACTAGGATTGAATACAATATTCTTAAATCGCAGCTTTACGTGTCTTTTCATGTGAGAGAATTTTTACGCGATAAATCCTCGATAGATTACCATTGAAAAGAAAAAGAAAGTATTTCAATATTAAACTGATAGAATATCTTTTGAGGAAAGATCTCAATGTTACTCATGGGCATGGGTGTCGCTTGTTATTGTATTGCTTGCATATTCATTCTATGAAAATTATTTGAGAATAATTTCCTCGCAACAAAATTCGTTTGTTTCTAACCTTCACTTTTCCTCTTTCTAAGGGCTCTCGCCTCAATAAAGCTAATTTCTAGTTATTTTAAGTTTTTTTCCAAAGAGATTCATTAGATATATTTGCCATTGAAGCTTTTAAGCCTATGCAAAAATTACATCACAATAACTCATTCAATCACTTTATTTTGACTGTAAAACTATACTCTTGATAATTCACTGTATCAAGACTCACTTCGCTCTCTATACTGAAAGTGAGAAGTGCACCTTTGAGCAATTCAGAGAAAAATTTGCCACACAGCGAGATATATTCCTTCGCTTTATCAGTACTCGAGGGGAGTCGCTTCAAGAATTTGAACTCGTTCTCAATGATACGATACGTTCCTTTGCTGTCGGTCTGGAGTTTATCAACAATCTTCCCGAATAAGTACGTCCAAAAGTCTTTGCAGAGGAATTTTATGACCTCGACCTTATCTTTGAGTCTTCCAAGTTGATCCTCGGAGATCCTTTCCATGATATTCCGCGCCAGGAGACGAGCGACAGATTTCAGTTCCTCCTGCTTGATGTTGAGCTCTTTTGGAGACTCGTATATGTATGTGAAGTATTCGTGGAGCATGAAATAGAGACCGGATGATTCTACTTGCAAGTTTTTGCTGATTGGAGCCTTGATAATTTTGGGCTTGATTTTTTTCACTGGACTCGCATCAGAAGTGTTGCTAGGGGATTTATTGGCCTGAAAATCCTGGGTTGATGGTTCCATGGTGTGCTCTCTCAACTGAGTTTTATTTATTTTTGAACTAATTTATTTCATTAATCCGAAAAATTTCTTCACGGTATGTTGCAAGTTCATTGACCGTTTTGGATATTAGGGATATCTAGAGGGGTTACAACCGGGCCTTTTTCTCAAACTGGGAAGTCTCATAGTAGATAGGTGCAAATGAAGGAATTTTTCTCGAGAAATTGTAATATTCATCACTATTCTTTGAATATATATACTGCTTGATTTAGAAGCTTTTATAATTTGATATTTAAAAGATAATTCGATCTGAGTTTATTATTCATTAACTGTGGAAAATTCAAATTTGTAATTGTTAACACTCATATATAGCTGGTTCTAAGGTAGCAAGGTATTATTTGCCTTTCCTTTTTAGTAGTGGTAATTCTGGTTTGTTTGTAAATCGGTTTTGAATTTTGAAAACAATAGCATGTTTCGGTGTAATCGAAAAAGATTTTGTCCTTTAAATCAAAAGACGTATACTGCGTAAAGAGTACTATCTATACTTTCTATTAGAAATTTCAAGAGAATCAATGAAGGCAATCATTAGAGCAGAGAAATTTGTAGTTTTATAATAATTGATTGTAATTCCCTCTAACTTATAGTTTTACTATCGCTTTCTTAATTATTAACACAAGCACTGTATTAAAATTGATTATGCAAGGAACATCAAACTGGAAAACAAGTTACTTGCATTGAGCACCCCACTAATAACAAGTTAAACGAAGTGAAAACTATATCACTCTTATTAATTGCTTGCTGTCATAGTAGATCTACCATTCTCTCTTTGTACTACTCAGCTCTACTTAGAGATATGATAAGTACTTATGCCAACTAAAGACAATATTCAAAAAAACAGCCTTCATTCTTATCCCCGTCCTTCCTCTATCATATAGGAACTTAGACAAGGAAAAACAGGCCTTTGCTCAAGCTTAAATCGATTTAATAACACCTTTTCTATAATATTCTGAGCTGTTGTCCTTCAAAAGAAAGTTAATGAATTGCGTTATGTATTCCCGAAATATAATGCAGGTCAAAATTCTTATTGAAAATTCCATGCTTATCAAATTTTTACGGAAGTACTAAACATGTATATCGATGTATATTAAAGAGTTGAAGTGAAATATCGATTAGAGATCATATTAACATCCGTCATCATTCGATCAAGTTAATCTCATTAGTCGTGGCATTTGACCGAACAATCACAAACGTTCAAAAAATAATCACAGTTGTTTGCGAGAAATCCTCATTCTCACTTGCGGAATTCAAAATATGAGTCATTGATAAGATCGAGATCGAGATTCAATCCTTTGCTGAAATTCTTGCTTTCTGACTTCCACACAGGGAACTCCGGTTCCATCTCCTGTTTCACAGCATGATGCTTATTTGACTCAAATTCTGAATTCTTATCATCTTCAGTGTTTTCATTATTCTCCGTTTGCCCTTGAAGACCGCCTTGGGTTCGCTTCGCGGAAGAGAAGAAAGGAACGTGTTCTTCAGCGAAGTGGTCCTCGTTGCGGTTCGTGAGCATGCCTTTCGGAGTGAAAAACGACAAGCCAAGATTCCGGTTTTTAGATGCGAACACCGGACTCACCAATGCTGCATCAAAGTTTTTCGGTGAAAAATCTATTGCAATTAATGGTCAATAAGAGTCTGCATTCAGAAAAGATTAACGAATCTACCTGCAAAGTGCCTAGAAGACTCTTTCAACAACAATGATGGGAACATATGAGAATTTGCTTGGGCAGAATCGTCACCGAGGGGTTTTGACTGCAGCTGTATGTTATGAGATTAGCGAGTCGTAAAGGGCAATCAATGCATTACCTGGCCAGTCGAAAGAAAAGGCAAATTGAACAGATCGATATTTGGAGCAGAAATACCGCGGTTATCTGGCTTTCGCTCCAGTTCTTCGTAGTTCATGTGCGAGTCATCGAATACTTCGTGGTGCTTGTTTGAGTCGATCCTAATTGGGAAGGTTAATTCATGAGTAATTGCTGAATAGAAGCGCTTTACATTAGATTTGCGTATTTCTTTAAATAAGCTTCATGACCTGCGAACTTCGCAAGCAGTTTAGGGGACACGGCGAAGCCATTCTCCTCGTGCCCAAACTAATGGCAAAACATAAGATTCTGGAGCTCTTTCATCTGATTCGTACCTTATTCTCGTGGTCAAGGTGCAAATTGTTACTAGCCTCGCTCAAATCTTCTTCCTTTACCAAAGGCATACTCTCATCTATAACTCATGAGTAACTGAATCCATGATTGAGTTTTCCTACCTATTGCTTCAGCCTTGACCATAAAATCCGGTCGAATAATTTTAAATATGTTTCTATTTCGCTTAGTAATCTTGCTGATGATCGATTTGCTTGTTTTATCCAGCTCGAGATTCTCTGCCAGTGCAGTTGGTTGAACTTTCGGTTTTTTAACTTGTGCTGGCTTTTTTGGAGTTTTCTGCTCCTTTTCGCTCTTAGACTTCGCCTTGTTGTCTAGTCACGATGTATTAGCAGCTGCCAACGACTATAAAGTTACTCAACAGCTTCTTCTTCTCTCTGAGCCGCTTTTCTCTTTGTATTTTATAGCTTTTACTAAGAAAACGGTCAGGTTTTCGAAGATGGTCCCAAACTTACTTAAACTCGAAAATATGATCAATGAGCTCTTTAAATGCCTTGGGGTTATTGATATCAGCTTGCTTTTTCGAGTCTCCAGTGGTGTTCGTGAACAGTTTTTTCACAGGTTTGCTATTCGCGTATTCCAACAAGCAATCTTGGATGTTTTTCGCCGATTGCATTAATTTTCGCAGGTTTGCATCAGAGACCGTGTTCGGGTTCCTCTCGCTCAAATTCATAATCTTCGATAGTACTCCAGGCTTAATGTCTTTAACTTGCGCTGTGCCTATTACATCCACGGTCAACCACTCAGAGGACCCAAATTAGTTACTGTTTTTGTCTCCTAGACATTTATTCAGCCGTCGCAAGCTCCTCCTCAGAGTCGAATAGAAATGGTTTTTTATCGCATTATCGGTCCTGAGAGCCGTTAATTACGAAAAGAGAGTGGAAGTTATTACCTGCCAGGAAGCAGCTTGGCTATCTCAGCCCATTTGTTCCCGTGCTTTTTGTGGGCTTCAAAAATGAGCTGCTCTTCCGCGGCCGACCAGGGTTTTTTATTGATCTTCGGGTCAAGATGATTATGCCACCTATCCCATGAGGGGAAAAAAAACTATGACTTTCAGAAGGGTTGAACGCGGTACCTCTCTCTGCATTGCTTTCCAGACCTTGCATTTGACAAAAAGACTTCTTCCATCTTTTGGGCTACAACGGTCCATTTTCTAATGCCGTACTTGCTTACGAGCTCTGAGATGGTCCTATCCTCCTGGAAATGGGTTTTAATGGGTGGTTAAGGCGATGAGAGTTACCTCTTCAGTCCAGGTACGTCGATCCGCCATTTTGCTGCCGAATGACCTCTATTTTATCTTTATTTAATCTTATAACGCTCGCTTTTCATTCTTAATTTTTTGATACTTAAATAAGAAAAAGAATCTTAAGTTCAGCTCTTCTTAGATTGCTTCTAAAAGCAATTTGAGTCAGTAATTTGCTCGGACCCGGCATGTGAGGCAAGGTCGGTCTCTAATCTCCTTGGCGATGAAGATAAGTTAATTTTAACTAGAAATTCCGTTGAGAAATTCATAAATTTAGCTAAGAATTCGTTATAGGTCTAAATGAGATGTGTTATGTAAAAGGGAAGATATACGAGTCTCATTTGGAAGCTGTTGTTTATTGGGTGCTAGCTATAGGATCCAATTCATTGCGTTAAATAAGAAAACAGCTGTTACAAAATTTTGGATTAAGCCAGTAAATTCAAATTTTTTGCGAGCTAGCGTGGGTAGAAGGATTGTGTAACTGTTTTCTCGTCAGAATTGGGCTTTAAACCTGATTTGGCAACGCCCAGAAGCTGAAACTGGTCACTTGGCTAATTTATTTACAAATAGAAACGATATACAGGCCTATAAATAAATCTTGCCTCGGCTTTTCAAAGTCCAAACTCATTCAGATTCTCTCTAAACCTTGATATCTGATGATGAGCTGAGTGGAGATAAGAAGAATTATGTCCCAGGAGAACGATAAGATTAGGCTAATTTCTTACTTTTCTGTTCTAATGCAGTTGGAATAAACTTCCGTTATTTACGAAATTCCGATACAATTAAATTTTATTGCAAGGCTTTTGTTTGCGAAGTTTTATAATTTTTCAGTCAACCCTTGAGACAGCAAGACTGATAAAGACAAAATCTTAGAGTTTAACTGGTACCTCGTTCTTTTACGGAGAGTAAAAGGTACATTATTTCTTTAAAACTAAAAAAAAAAGAGGGAAAGCTTATAAAAATATCGCTTTCTTTGAGTCCATGATAATGATTTCGGTTTGGATTTGTCTCTCTTTGATCAAGTCATAATCAGCTGTGCATTTCATCGTTGTATTTAGATTGATATGCGAAGAGTAATAATGGCGGGTTTTCTGGCATTCCTCCAGTACAATACATTAATACACCTCAAGTAGTAAATCAAAGACAATATGAACGAATCTCTTAAGTTCTCAGTACTGAGACTGAGATGGTATATATCTCTTCTTTCGGGTAGAGGGTCATCAACCCTCTCGTCCGTCTTTTACTCAACATGCTTCTCTTTAAGATATTGCTTAAACCCCTCGGTGTCTCTCAGTTTGATCGCAGCTTCAAGGGCGATCTTCGGATAACCTTTCGCCCTGCTCGACATACTTATCCTATAATCAAACCGATCAATGTCTTTCAAAACCATCTATGATTTTCATGTTTTGGTCAACTTTCAAATTCAATATGATAAATCATACGTCTCTCTCGAGCAGCTCCTTCGGTGAGCTCAACTGGGCTTTCACAGAATTTCTCTCAGATTTCTTAGTCTCAGTTTTTTCCTCACTTTCTCTCGTATCTTCTCTGATTTGCTCATTAAACGTTGCCTGCTGAGAAAATCCCATTGAACTGCTTACGGACCCACCTCTTCTTACACTCGGCTTCTGAAAGGCCTTCGTGGACGCCAACACCGAGTTCAAAACCGTACTCTTGTTCGTCAAGTCTCTCACAAACACGTTTTCTGCCTCAGCGGTTTTATTATCCAGCTGTCTTGACCACATCCCCTTGAACTCAGGCCGGTCAAACGCGTTCTTTGGCTGTATCATTTTCTAATCTCATCATTACCAACGAATTATCAATTTCAATATACCTCTCTCGGCTTCGAAAGATTTTCAATATATTCCGCTTTGCTTGGACTCGCTTCTGCGCTTGCATCCTTATGAGAGAACCGCGACCGGAAAGTGAGATTCCTAGGCAGCGAAACCTTTGGCGAGAACCCTGGGAGCTCTTGCGCGGAGGTATTATTCCCAAAGGAAGATAGCATCGATGCGTTTCCTTTAACCGGAGACATTGACTCTGAAAACTGTTCGTCTCGGTTGTATTTCGGAGTGTATGCCCACTGAGACTTGTGCGGGGAGCCATTCCTTTCGCTGCTCAGATAGACAGATCTATTCATGCCAGCGCTTGGAGTCGCATCCTTAGAAGATTTCGAAAGATGAGATTTCTCTACGAGTTCTGATGTAGCATTATGCCTATAAGCCAGTTTCTCTCGTAACTCCCTTCGCTTTTCCTCAAACGCCCTTTCTCTCAGGGAATTAATTAAAGCGTCTTCTTGCAGCTTTCTCTGCATGCGCTCGATATATTCATCTTCTTTCTGCATAGCGAATGAATTAGCGAGGAGGTTGGTGTGTTTTTTATTGGCGTCTAAGAAGTAATTCCATTTATTCTGGTCAATCATGTGCCTTCCGCGAATCAACTTCATCTGAAATGTTTTTCTCATTGGATCAGTTTCAGTAGCGGGAAAGTGGGAAGTAAAGCTTCCTGGACTGGGATTATCCACCTTTAACCCTGAAGCTTCCGCTAATTGGTTCCTTTGGGTGATTCGCGTTTTAAGCAGCGAGTGAGATTTGGCTCGAGTTTCCATAATCATCATCTTTCGCATGGCTTCTCGGAATTCTTTCTCGTCGGATTCTCGTTGTTTGAGGTAGTCGTGCTGTTTGACGAATTTGTTGCCTGGAGAGTGGTAAAAAGGCATTATTTTCTTGGAGGTGCGGTATTTGCTGTTCCATAGGTTGCCTTGATGACAGTAGTAGGTGAAATCTTTGATAGCGATAGGATCTCTCGTTTCCTGCATGAAACGAGGCATCCGCTCGAGTAGGTCTGGAGAGATAGATACAGCACCCGAAGTAGACATAAAATAATAAGAACTCTAAATAAAACTTAAACCCTGTTCATGAGCTAAGAGTCTTTGATAGGGATTCCTAAAGCTAAATTAGTGAATATGTGAGATGTAAGCGTATGCGTGGGTTTTTGGAAAGGTTCATAACGATTCAGTGATTGATAAAAATGAAGAAGATCTGTTTCGAGATTTCAGACGAAACACCCTTGAATGGCTATTGAAGTAGATATAGCGGCTGTATTATGCAGTCTGAGGCTTGTAACGATCAAAACGTGTAGTGCTCTTTGTATTTATACATGAATCTTAGACTCTTATACAAATTTCTTACAATAATGGAAATATGTCATTCGACTAAAGTAAACTTAACCTATACATGTTGTATTCGTAATTGGCCATTTGAGATATTCACTGAAGTTTGTGGAGAACACCTTCTTGACCTCGGAAATTGAGCAGATTTATAAAAAATGAAAGTAAAAAAGCAGAATCCGAAGCTAAATTCGAATCCAAAAAAAATCGAAATCTCAGAACTAAATAATATTGAAAGAGCAATGCAAACAAATTTTGTTAGCTTTAATTAAAATAGACCTTGATTACGTAAGGTGGATCTGTAATCGATTTAATATCAGTTTCTTCTTCAATAGTCTCAGAGTCACAAGAGGATTGCGGTTCTAGCTTAGTGTTACACCGTGTAATTACTCAAAACTTTGAAAATTCGCTTTTTTTCTCCTGTTGCCTTTCAAACAGTTGGCTTAGAAGCTAACACCGTCACGGATGCCATTTCGCACTTGCAACAAGAGGACTTTGGACTCTTTTATTAATTATTCATGCATTCAGCCTTAATTAACATCCTTTTGGTAGAAGATTTTTAGTAATCGGCTGAGTCATAGAAGATTATCGAGTTATATATAAATATCAGAGCACTCATATAATGAACAACAAAAGCCAACTCTTCTTAACGTCATTCTGATGCCGCCTCCATTCAGCGATGCATAGAATATGTGATTGATATTCAAAAAATCGGAAGCATAAATAAGGATTGAAAATGATAAACTGACTTGATCGCAAGAGAGAACCTCTTTCAGAGTGCCTCTGCGGTTTCATTTTTGGAATTTAACCATCGAACTGTTTCAAGGCGAGTTTTATTCGAATTTGTAAAATGTTAGCAATTGCTGATCTTACACAGAAACTTGGTCTCAAGTAATGGCCCTGACTACTCTTCAGAGTAAATCATGCATCTTAGTTGGCCAGTTAAAGAGAAATCTACCTAAATTATGAGCATTTCGTTGAAAAATCAGACAGTCGAAGCTCGTTGTCCTTAATTGGTTGAAACAGTCTTTGAACTATAAATATGACTGGAGTCTAGATAGAGTGGGAAAACATCGATGGAGAACAATCGCCAACAACAATTCAAATGAGCGGGAATCGTAGTTCTGCTTTGGAGTTATTTAATTTGATTTGAAGCCAATAATTTCAGTGAAATTCAGACGATCGTGGAGTCGTGGGTGAAATAATCGCTAATTAATTGAAAAATTTTTAACTGGAAGTTATTAATTTTAGGTTCATAGTCCTTTTAAAAATTATTACATTCCCAGGCTTCCAGAAGAAGACCATGTAAAGGTAAATCTATTGAACCGAATTCCATCAGCCGGATACTTCATTCAATTCGCCATAATACACATGATTTCTCAGCCTTTTTATATGTATTAAAACATATGAGATTGTTTTTGCTGAATAAGTGCATTTTTTTCTTTGAGAACCAGAAAACTGCTTCAAAGATTCATAGGCAATACATATTTAACGCATTAACTGGAAATTCTTCCCGCATGATTCCTGAGAAATAGCTCAACTCTTTGAATGAAATGTCTCTGGGCGTATCTATCATTAGAACATGAGGATTAGGATAATGGCTTTTCTCGAAATAACTCAACTCATCAAACAATAACAAAACACAGAAGTGACTGAAAACATTATTGGCTATAGTCAACTCGAAAAAAAAAACACCAGTAAACAATGAACTCTACCTATTGTTTGTGAACGCCCTATCATGATCGCTGATCATAAGTTGAATGATATATATCTATAAAAATTCAATACTATTTCAAGCCATTTCTAAAATAAGCTATTTTATTCCATTTTTGGATTCATTCAATACATGATCACTTCTACTTTGTAACGTATCCAACCTGAGTTAGCCGCGGCATCTGGCTTCTTTCGCTGCTTTCCCGACATAAAGGTTTTTATGGTCAGTTTTCGGCTTAATTTCATGGCTAAAAGGCTGAATTTCATTGGCTACCATCAAAATAGCCATTTGCTGAGGAATCCATGACTTCGCAATTGGTGTTGGCCATGAGGCAAATTCGATTCATGTGCAGGAAGTTGTTAGGGAAGAGAATTCGGAGTTACTGAAAAATTATTTTAATGGTAAGAAAACACCCTGTTCTTGTAAAATGCAATTGCATAAACCTACAATTCGCTTTTATAAAAATAAATGAGAATAATCGGATAGATTGACCGATTTGATCGGCTGAGATTTCTTATAGCTGGGGCCGCCAACATTGAAATTATAATACTTTTTTTCAAATCTCCCAAGACGGAGATTTAATAATCAAGCATGCTTCCCTCGATTTATTCATTACAAGAAGCGCAAGAGCTGTCTTTGAAGGGGGTGTTGCCAAGCAATTTTGGAGTTCTAATAACCCAAGATGAAGAATCCAAAACTCTGCAGGAAATTGAAGCTTCCATAGCTTAATCCGCAGGGAGTTAAATGGCAATAAACCTAAATTCACAGCTATTGTAGCTCTTGTCAGATGAGAAACGAGCCTTTCGGGACATTTACAAAAGAGGGTAGGTTCCTCATACCATCGCTTATGTTGGATATCGCTCAGAAAATAATTTATAGACAAAAATGGGTTGTAGCTGTTCGACTTAGAGGGAGAAGAATTATTCAAGAGGTTAGTTGTGTCTTGCTCATGAAACTAAGGAGTTTGAATCCCAGAAGTCGATTGATGCTAGCGAGAGATGTTCCCTAAAGACAGCCATTTTTGGGTTGGTATAGAGAGTAAATTTAGATTGGCGGCAAATTTAGCCCCTCGCTAAATAATTAAACAGCTATTTTTGATTAATCAAGGATGATGTCTTCATGGATTTAATATTGCTTTCATGGTCCTTAATTATTGCTTTAGTTTTGAGCACCTCTATCCTGCTTCAATGAGATCTGTCTCAGAATTAAGGAGTTCATTCATAGAAAATTTCATTCCTTCTCCTACTAAACCCCTCCCTCTGAAAAAACTTTTGGATGATAAGCTCAAAGTTATAAGATACCAGCATTTGCTGGTATTAGGAACTGCTCAAAAGAAGAATTTCTGTTAGCCTTATTTAACTCTTTCAAAATTCAAGTTCCGATGATTCAACACCCACTTAATTTATGCAATCAACCCGTGAATTATATATTAGTTGTATATATAGTGCATGCACATAAGGAGTAAGAGTCTGCCAAACATCATTCACAACTTAAACCAAAAAAAAACTCAACACAAGAGATATCACTATAAACTCTAGACATTATTGAATTAGCACGTACATTATATATTAGATATTCAAAATTCAATTGCTGTCCTACATGTTGGACAGGTATCCCTCGACATATGAAACCAAGATTTAATACACCGGAAATGATAGACATGCTTGCAGGATCTCATCGAAAACACCTCATCAGATAACGTATATTCTTCAAGGCATATCGCGCAACTGCGATCAGACAGTGTATCTTGCGTCTCTAGATCCAGAATTTGAGGCGTGATTTTCTTCTCCAGCTCAGCCGCATGCTTAGATTGGTTGAGCCGCTCCGTTTCCATATTCCTCTGGATAAGACCATACCTAAACAACGTAAGCAGGGCGAGAAGCAACACCGCTCCAGCCGGCCAGCAAGTCAACAGCAAAGAAACGAAATTCGTTGGCTCAATCGAAGAGCAGCCAAATATCATCGTTCCTCCCTGGATGAGGAGGATAAATGCGTATGTGATCAAATACGCAAGCATTTCCCTCAATGCATTTAGGGTTTCGAATTGAGTAGACTCAGTGATAGGAGTAAAGTGCGGAATAGATAGTTTCCTCGAATCCAAGAGGAAAATATTGAAGATAACTATACCTGATGCGCTTACTCCCAATTGCATCATATTTCCAACGTTATTACATTGATTCCATGACGTAATCGCGTTTGTAAGGCCGCCTAATAGTAAAATTGTGTTGATACCTAATATCGCTATAGCGACAATCCGCTGCTTCATTGAATCATCGTCGGCGTTGTCGGAATTCATGATTGTTGCTAGACTCATAAGCCATTGCAATGAGGTCCAGATGGCATGGATGGATGATTGAATGAGGACCATGGCAGAAAGGACACCAATGAAAATTGTGAAGGATTGTGGCTTGATGGCGAGTATCTTATCGAAAATGCCGTTTCTGAACACTGAAAAGACAGCACCAGCGAGAATATAGTTAGCTGGGACCAAAATCAGCCCGTGGAGAAAGATTTCTTTGCTGAGTTTGATTCTCTCGTGATTGTGGAGAGAACGCCAATGTCTTTGGAGTACATGAGACTTGTTCCAGAAAGGAATGTGGAATAAGTAAGCGAAGCAGATCGAAACTAGAATAAGCTGCTGTTGAGCATTAAGATGGAGTTGCTCTTGAGATTTGCAGGCGCGAATGGCCGCGAGAGGAAATAAGGAAAAGCATGTTTGGCATACAATGCGGACCAAGCGATCAAGACGCATACAGCTCACCATTGTAGTGATTCCTTCAATTTCGAATTTTTAAAAGATTATCTAACAATTACTTGAATCAAATTTTCGCGAATACACATAAAATTCTTTTTTCCAAAGCTAGTTTAATTTTACTGGAACTATCCGACCGCTTTTCCAGAATTTTTTTTTTTCTGCGAGAAAGTAGTCAACTGTGTATTTATTAGAATGCTGCCGTGATTACTTGTTTCTGGCTCGGAAAATTCTCCAGATGAGTTAAATGCGAGTATGGTGAAGTGAAGTGAAATGCTTATGCATTCAGTTAAGTGAGCTCATAGTTTAAGCTACGAGTGAGAGTTGAGACTTTTGAATGGGTAAGGATGAGAATGGTGAACAGCCCATTTCAGGGATTGACGATTTATGGTTTCAAATGAAAGAGAATTGCTGAGCTTACCATTAGGAGAGATAGATAACTTAAGATGATTCTTCTGAAATTGATTATCGTTAACCTTTAAAATCGAAATCAGAATATTCTACTGGTAACAGTCTTCTTTTTTGTAATTTTCTGAGCTTTCTATGTGAAATGACTTTCAAACTTATTCAGACTTGAATTTTTGACACTATCTGTATTAAAATACTTATGTGATTTGTACAGAAGAGTTCGTTTCAGAGAATGAAGGGTAAATGGATACTCTTCAAAAAATTTATCTCTTTGTTGTTGTTTCCATTTCAACAGCACGATATTATTATCTCGAGTTTATATTCAGGAGATATATTAGCTGTGCTTTGTAATCTAAAGATGAAATATTCAATGCATTTCCTGTTTTCACTTTTAATTGTTTAATTGAGGCTTCATGGTTTATTATGACTTTAATCTAAAACTAAACCCGCTTTGAAACTTTGCACTTTCATTGTGGAATTCAAAAGCAGCCCCTCAGTTAATTAATGAGAGGTTATCTCATTTTAGAATATATCTAGTTTTTATGAAGAGCTGGAATCTGACCACATCCTCAAAAACTCCTTTGGAGCATTATCGAACCGACTCACAAATCAAAGCACATAACAAAGAAAAGTAAGGAAGATGCCCAATTATTATTTACATTTCTTTTTTGGTTCTTTGTTAACGTGTCTTGTAGATCAACATTTATAAAATTTGATATAGCTCTGTAAAAATAGTTTGCTTCAAGTTTTCGAGGAACTTGATCTCTATAACTCAACTTCAAATAATTATTTTAACTTAGCGAGATTCACACTGAACACTATAGTTATTTTCACAATTTTCTTTTGTTATCTCGAAACCATTAAAGGCTTTATCGCCGGTTTGGCCTTTAATTAACATTTTTCTCTTTTAATTATGGCGCTCTTCACTTTTGTTCCTCTTATAGCATAGAGAATGAGCCTGCTTCAGATTGAATTGAGCTTCGAAATGAGTCTATTTTCTAAAATAATTAGGATTAGCTGGTGATCTGCACTCAATTATTTACCATTTTGCGAGACACAATATAGCATTCTCTGCACAACCCAAATGCATAGAGCTTATCATGCGAGCAATTCCAAGGCTTTCTCACTTTTTCACCTCTTTTATAGCAGTCACTGCAAACCCCTCGAGCATAATGCTCTCTTTTTTTGTGAACGCACGCAGTTGCTCTAATTACAATGATTAAACATTACCCTAATTTCGTATTTTACCTATTCGTAATTTTTTTTTGAAGTGGAACCACTCTCAAATTCTTTTCGTCTTTTTGATGATGGTCTCCCTTTATCACCTCTCTCGGGCATCTTTTGTCTGAACCAAGTCTCTTTCGCATGAAGCGAAATATTTTTTGGCTTTTCTGTCTCTTCTCAGCGGCATTTTCCGACACAACCATAGTATATGACCGCTGGCTAATTGGAGTCGAAAATTCATTTTTTTCCTCGAAACTAATCGGTTCGATGCCGTTGCTAACTGAGGCTTGGAGAACTTCTTCAATTCCAACATTTAGCATCTTTTCAGGCGCCATTGTGTTTTGGCGCTCAATCGATGAAGTCAAAATTAAATACTTTAGGTATTGCTGGAGGTTCTGAATCGCGAGCATATTCGCAATTTGAGAGTGTAGCCCAGCAGAAATTTGGGTTTCGAGGTCGATAGTTTGCATGTCGGGAGAACTAAGAAAGTCTGAATACAAATTTGTAGAATATAAATGTTATTTCAATATTATACAGAGCTTCTATACTAAACGGATACTTAATACCCGTTTAGTGTACAAACGCTCGAGTTTAATTGAGATTTTTTATATATTACGGCTCAGTTTTAATGCATCAGAAATCAAGCATCTTTTTTCGGTCTTCCTGAACTTTAACACTCAGACACAGAAAATAGCGAAGCCTCGTCTCAAAGCATCGATTCAAAACTCGAGATCCCCTACTTTCAACTAGTATTATCAACTTTAAGGTGAGTATTTAGTTAAATAGATTGATGATTAGCAAGAGATGTGCTGGGTATTGAGAGACCAGAACTCAGAAATTGTGGGAAATTGATTACTATTTCTTTGATTTTTGGTTGATGTGGAGGGGATTTATCATCGGCAGTTGCTTATTTTTTAATTACCGCTTTAACGCTTATGCGTACGGCAGATAGCGGGATTATTGCTTTTTTTGGAATTGCGTTGAATTCGATTCCACGCGTCGAAAAATTTTTATGAGTGATTCTTGAGGGTAAATTAATTTGTATTGTAGTTTGAAATGAGAGTGTCAGGGAGAGCGTGTTTTATCTCACGTTCATGTCGATTAGTTTGAGGAAATTATTTCCATTTAATAGTACATAAATTTTGCAGATAAGAGAGAAAAGAAGTCCCCCTTCGATAGCCATTTGCCTTTATGTATGACTTCGTCTATTATCCAGGATAAAACTGTCTTTCCAGTTTGAGTCGGAATTCTGTTATTGTATTCTAGCTGATTCACATATTTTTTATAGTATTGATGGAACTAAGTTGAGGCAGCTAATTTTTTTCTATAGTACTGAATCAATTTTTGTTTTTGGTTTGGATGGCTTAAATGTTTAATTATCTTGTTTTTTCTCACTGATAGATGAAGCATGAAATCAATAAACTGTTACATTTGAAAGCATTATTTCTCCTCAATTTCTCAATTACTAAATTTTTAGAAATCTTCATTTATTATGAATAGTTGAATTCGCTCACCTCAATAAGCAGCTTAGAGCTCCTTCGAGATCACATAATTTTCTACTTTCTGAGAATAGCCATTACCAAGAGTATCTCCTGTTGGTGTGATTGCTTTATAGCTAACTTGATAGCCATCCACGTTCATCACCCAGAAGAAGTTCTCACTGCTTCCCAACTCAGCCATAATTCCAGTTGCATTGCTCACCGCACAGTGTCTTGGCTGCGCGCCCCAGGTTCCATCGCCTAGATACACCGTGCCGTTTTCATTGTATTGTCTACCCGTGATAGGGAAGGTTCTCTTATACGAGTGCACGTGGTTCTCGAAAACAGCGAAATAACGGAAATTATCGAACTGAGGCACCCAATATTTTTCTCCCACACTGACTCCTCCACAGGCCGAATAGATCGGAGCGTGATACATCGCCATCTTCAAGTAATCCGAGTACTGCGCTGAGGTTTTCTGAATGAACTTTAGCTGTTCTCCATTATAAGGCGAGATATAAGCAGTGTCCAGGTTCAATAGGAGGATCTTACCCAGGAGGTGATAATCGTAGGAAGGACGCTCTCCGATATCAGGAATAACTCTTCTTTCAGGATTCTCAGGGTCTGGCTTTGTGCTCTGGGCCATCCAAGCGAAGAACCATGGCCCGCTCTCGTCTATGGTGATCAGTCTCTCTGAATTAGAGTCCAAACCCGCATCGTGATTACCAATTGACATGACAAGAGGCACGAGTCTTCCAACTCTTTTGTTTAGGTCCTCAAACATTTTGAGGAAACCATCCCAAGCGTAGTAGCAGTATGGAATGTTATTATCATAGCCAAGATCTCCTCCGATAAGAACGGCGTCGGGATTTGTGAGACTGACCTGGGTCAGGATCTGATAGGAACGACTATTCGCACCAGCGTCTCCTCCTTGTACTATTGTTATGTTATCAGCGTGGTTCTTGTCAGGAAGAGTTCGGTAGCTTGCGGAAACTTGGACTTGGTTGTTGTAGTAGACTTGGATATAGTAGGTGGTGTTTGGAGTGAGACCTTCAAGCAAGGCGTTATGAACTACTCTCTGTCCCTTTTTCTCGATGGTATCGATGACGAAGTGTCTAGGTGTCGTGCTATACTTGCCGAGCTTGCCTTGAAGGAGCTTAGGGTTAGTTGCCTCTTCGTAGTAGACGGTGATGTTTCTGGTGTTCACGTCGGTGTGGACGTTGATGATGACGCTAGAAGATGAGTCTTCTGGCAGAGTGGCGAAGAAGTGGCATGGAGGTCCCGGTGGGCACTGGGTGTTGAGCTCGAAATGGCGCGTGAGAGTGCTGCTCCAAGAAAACGTCTCGCCCGGAAAGACAAATCCGATGTCTTCGCCATTGTAAATGGCAATGCAAGTACCTTTCATAAGCGCTGTAAATCCAAAGGAGAAGATAATTATCAACACAAGCACCAGCTGCATGCTAGCGGTACCGTTTTGAGCGGCAATCCTCAAAACACGCATGAATCTACCAGCCTCTGTCTTTGATGGCTTCGATGCTGAAGGGTACTGACGGTAGAGATGTCCCATATAACCGGCGAGGAGAATCAACGAGGAGAGAATAACAGACCAGGAAGTACTGATGAGGTCGAAAGCCATGAGGGAAATTGGGACGAATCCCCATGCAATGGAAGCGAGGAACGCGCAAAGTGTAACGCCTGAGGGACAATAGGAAGTACTAACAGCCTCATCCTCATCGGTGCTTTCTTCAACATCAGTTTGCCATGTATTAGCCACTGGACGAGGTCTCACCAGCTCCACGTCCATGTACCCCGGCGCAAGGTTCTCTTTGGCCTTCCGACGTGGAGAATTCTGAGAAGAACAGCCTAATATCCACCCAAACAGCGGTAGGACCTTAGAGATCACGTAGCAAAGCAGCCCTACAGCAGCAATCGCTCCGGTGACGGTCAGTCCGAAGTAATCTTGGTAAGTAAAATACTTTCCGTGGAAATAAGGAAACCACTCAAACACCATAGTCGACTTACAACGTTCAATATTTTATTTAAATTTGATTAAATTGCTCAAGAGCGAGTTAGAGTTGCTTACATAAGTTCATCAATTATTAAAATTAGTGTATTTGCACTGGTCGTATGGTATTTAATGCTAAAAAAAACTTCTCAGGCAAATAGCTGAAAATTCATCGAATAGCAATCAATAGACGTATTTAGTACGATGGGAGCAAGATTTGCGTAACATTGGCTACATTTTATGAATGAAGAGACTACATATGAAATTAAAATAGATGAGACTGATCATAATTTGCAAATTTTGCAACTATATACAATATAACGGTGTTTATAGACTAAAGCACCATTCCTGATCCGAATTCTTTCATCCATTTCACGAATTTTTCGAGATCATTCTTACTAACGGATTTTTGGACGTTATTGAGCGCGTCGGCAAAGTCTTTCTGACAAATAGGGACGTCGATTTCAGCTAAATAATGAAGCTTAGTCTCTAAGAAAGGCAGATGCTGGCTTTACCTTTAAGTTCCTCAAGTTTCTCGACCTTGCTTAAGAAATTACCGCCTTTAAGAAGCTGTCTTCTCATTGGCATCATAGCAGCCTCACGGCAAACCTGATTCGATGAAATTAACGCTTTTCGGGTAAATTCAATGCTGCTTACGTTTGCAATATCAGCGCCACTGTATCCGTCAGTCTTGGATACAAGGTAATCGTAATCGATATCGTCTGACAATTTAAGTCCTTTCATATTTATTTTGAACAATTCTCTTCTTCCTTTCTCAGTAGGCAAAGGAATATCTAATAATTGAACCGATTAACTGTTTGTAATAAAAGCAGGGAACTTACAAATTCTCTTTTCCAGTCTTCTTCTAATAGCTTCATCAAGCAACCAAGGAATGTTCGTTGCTGCGAGTACCGTCACATTTTTCATTGTTTCTTCTCCTTCGGTTTTGTCATTGGCGCCAGCGCTGCTTACTACATTCACACCATCCATCTGAGCAAGCAATTCTGCCTTAACTCTTTAGGAACCAGATTAAGAGAGCTAAATGACGGTGGCATTTACCTTCTACTAGTCTCTCCTTCACCATCGGATTCTCTTTTCGAGGCCAACGCATCGATTTCGTCGAAGAAGATTGTTGTAGGAGCATAAAATCTTGCCATTTCAAACAGAATCTATAAATCGCATAAAGCCATTGTTTTAAAGGGGATTTTGTACTCTAACAAGCTTTTCTGAGTCTCCTCTCCATTTCGATGCCAAAGTAGCTGGAGAAACGTTGAAAAACGTCGTTTTTCCTTGCTAAATGAAGCAATTAGTCATTTATTACTCTCCTGCAGTAATAACTCACCGTGGCAACAGCCTTCGCAAGCATGGTTTTACCCGTACCAGGTGGCCCGAACATCAGGACACCTTTCCAAGGTCTTCTGATACCTTTAAAGAATTCTGGCATCAGCAGAGGCAAAAGAACGGTTTCTTGAATAATATTTTTCGCTTCGTCAAGGTCAGCGATATCTTCGAATTTCACATTAGGGTTTTTGTCAATCTGATCCGAGTTCCATGATTTGATAGAAAACAATATTTTACTTACCACATCGTTTTCGAGCATATTGATCAAATCTTCATTCGGCCCTTTTCCATCTGGGTAGCAGTGATACAAAAACGAAGACTTATCCCCTTCTTTGTTTCCCCTTTGATAGTTCATCATTAAAATTCCATCAAATACCTAATTTTCTTACTTTGAGTTCTTTTCATCTTTCTTCTCTGGAACTTTCCATGGCTTCTCATAGTCTCTACCTCTGGATCCTCCGACCTTTCCTCTACAATATCAAACCAGTCATGCTATTTCCCAGAAAACAACTTACCTATCGTCCTTTGACACCGTTTTCTTAACGTTGTTTGTCGAAGATTGCGTCGGCTAATTCAAATTTAGCTTCACAATGATTTGAAATTTACTGCTTGTTTTCTCATCGGAGCTGGTTTTCCCTTAGGAGAAGGAGGGTCCCAGACTTCTGGGTCTTTATATGAGTTCTGATTGAAATTATTACGATTGTCTTTCACATATATCACGGGATTTGGGAAATTAGGATTCATGTTGTTAGGTCCGCCTTGATAGTAATTCTGTCCCATTGGGTCGTAGTTTGGACCTCCTCCTCCGTACATCGGCTGCTGCTGGCCATAGAACTGGTTATTCCCGGAATTTCCGTACATGTTGTTAGGATTATTGAAAATATTTTGTTGTTGCTGTTGTTGATAATATGGCTGCTGCTGTTGCATTGGCTGGTTGTATTGATAGTTAGGAGCAGGGTAGTTTGGACTCAAGTTCTGGTTGGCCTTGTCATCGGCGCTTTTGTTCTGATGATGAGAGAACGGCTTTTGATCGAAAGGGAATTTTTTAATTGGACGCTCCTCGACTTCCTTCGGTTTGGCGAAATCATTGCTTCCCATTGACATAGGCTGCTTTCCAGGCTCATGCTAGAACAAAATTATAGGAAATTCCAGAAAATTAGGTCACCTTGAATCCTTGGACGGTTGTTTTGAGCTCTCCGACAATATTCATCTCGTTGTAAAGCTCGCCTTCAGTCTTTTTCCATTCTTCGAGCAGGAGGCGGTCGCTCACCATCTTATAGTGTCTAAGGGGGGTAGTTAGAGACGAGTTTTTTTAAATGATGAGTACTCTCGAATTCTTTCCAAAGCTTTCTTGAAGCCAGCGATGGACTCGTCGTAAAGCCCAAGGTACGCTTGCTCTCTAGAGGGGACGGTGAGAGTGAGAAGACGAGCAATTTACCTGGCGACACGGACAGTGTTTTTAACGTCAGTGAGGAAATCGGTCATGTTCTCTGAAGAATTTTTAATTTTTTCAATAAATTTGAACGCGATCAAGAACTCATCAAACGAAGAGTTTCAAATATTATTTTACGTTGGCAGTTTGCAACACCAGAAAATTTCACCGAGGAAATTTTTGCGGAGAAATAAATATTAACGGCCTCTGAGAGAGAGCCTAAGCTCATTTCTACATACAATACCTCTAATAGATCACTATTCACTGAATATTCTGCACAGCAGAGTCATTGGTGAGTGTTACGTTTGAAATGCGCTATGTTATTGGGAAATATCGTGATATTATTAAAGTTTCGAGCTCTCTCAGGTTTTCCGTTGTAAAAAATAATAATAAATATTTTCAAAACTCCTCTAAACTTCCAATATTTTTTCAGTTGTGAGGAGACATCAATGTCAAATTTCATAAAAATAGACCATTATGTAGAGTAGTTCACGTTTTGTTAAATAAAATGGTGATTTGAGACACTCATCGCCTGATGTTACGTTGGAGTTAGCTTTTTATATTTCTTTCGTATCTAGCCTCAGCAAGGCTTGCGAGTCCGCCCTTCTCAGATTCGAGTCAAAATCAGGGTTGATTTCAATAAGTTCGTTAGGTTGGTCCGCCTCCTTGTTCAACATTTTAGCTGTTCCGTCTCCCAGACTAGCAAACGTAATAATATTAACAACGAAAAAATCCGGCTTTGCTACGAGCGTTGGTAAGTGAATCCTGCATAAGTGCTATTGGCAACTACTGGTTGATCGCTGTGAGGTGATTCCTTTATCGCTCTTTCAGTATAGTTCTAAAATAATGCTATAACACCTCAACGGTCAGAAAAAAGCGAACCTTATCAAAAAAGCGAAGGTCGATCTCATTTTTCAAACGAGGCTTGAACGGAGGTTTTATCTGTCGATCCTTGACCATCTCCCAATCGATTCCTCTGAAAAATTCATGCTCTTTGATTTTTTCCGCCGAGTTGAGTCTTTTATGAGGCTAATGCAAACGTATAAGTCGGAGATGAGGAAAGAAAGATGGTTACGTCTTTTTCGAGGAGACCGAATAGTATCGAACTCGCTTCTTTTGAAAAGTAGGATTTTAACTCAAAAGGTTCCTTAGGAGAGTGACAGTTAGCTCAGTTTTTTGAATAGGTAAATACAAATGCAATTTTTCGAAACATTTCGTTTCTTTCACCACGGAACGGCACTACACCTGTCAACATTTCGTAAATTAGCACTCCATAGCTCCAGAAATCAGCGGGTTGGCCGTACCCTTTCTGCAAGAGGACCTCAGGGGCGATATACTCCGGCGTACCGCAAACAGAATTTGTAATATCGTCCTCTGTTGTTAATGAAAATAGTGATACAAATATTCGCTATTGACATTAATTACCAAATATCCCTTGCTTTGAAAGTCCGAAGTCAGTGATCCTCAAATGTCCCTCCTGATCGATCAATATGTTTTCTGGCTTGAGATCCCTAGGTTGCATGAAAAACGGCAATATCGACCTTTAATACCTGTAAATAATGCCTTTGCTATGCAGATATTCTAGTGCCAGTAGGAGCTCCGCTGCGTAGAACACAACTCTTGCCTCAGAAAACCTCCCAGCGATTCTCAGATGGATAAACAATTCTCCTAAAAGTCGTAAAAAGCGGCTTTCGTCGACGTTTTTTCAAAGAAAAAGTCACCTCCAGCCATGAAATCCATGACCATATACAGTTTCTGGCTCGTTTGGAAAGCGTAATGCAGTGTCACTACGAAAGGGCATTCCATGGAGGAGAGAATGTCTCTTTCCTGTTGGTTATGAAGCTTCTGCTTCTTCTTCTGCGCGTCTTTCTTGTTCAAAACTTTCATTGCATAGTATTTCTCTACGAAGAGTGAAAATTCTGTTGCGAAGACGAGGTGATTACCTTTTCTTTGAACGAGAAAAACCTTTCCGAACGATCCTTCTCCCAGCAACTAAAGCAATATGTGAGGTGATATGAAAGCGCTTTTTTTTGGGCACCTTTAAGATTTTGAAATCTTTAAACCCGATCTTTTTTTCGGTGGGCTCGGTCGAAATTAGCGACTCGTCGAGTTGTTTTTTTGCATCAACTTCGCTTTGAAGGTATTCTTCTTTGTCTCTGCTAAAAGAAGGGCAGCAGTTTCCCATCCTTAAACGAAAATAAAAAATATAAAATCGTCTCGAGACTCCGGCTTTGTGGCTTTGATGAATTTTTTAAACCATCGCCAATTAAAGCCTTTTCAACTCTCGAGCCAATGCGATTGCCCAACCAAAAACTTAGTATTTCAGATCAATGCTTGAACAATCTCAATCACTTGGGATTGAATCCTTCTATAATCCTCCTAACAGACGTCTCGAATTGACGGCTCAAGCATATAAACTAATAAACTCATTGGAAGAGTAGTATAGAATTTTCTAAACTTCGATTTATTTTGTATTAGATTGATGGTTATCGGTAACACTGTACTCCAACGACCATAAAAGCCAAAAGCGAGCTTTGAGAGTCTTTCGACTATATTAAAGGAGAGAATAGCAAGAACGCCAGCAATATAGCTAGCTCTATCCACCTCCAATTCTAATTCTCAGTGTTATACTCCTTCCAACGGTTTTTCTGCAAGTGTTATATTAAAGCTGTACTTTTAATCATTGAAACTCTACATAGCAATGCAACAGGCATCTTATATGCAATCGTCAATATCTTTTTTTTGTTATTTCAACAAAATTGATTTACAATAATAATTCATAAAGATTTACTTATTAATGTTCTTAGTAATCGGAAAAGTTACTATTCTTGATAGTTTTCGCTCTCAGAAATAACCGAGGAATATTTATACTCTTTGAAGCTCTCGACCTGATCGATGAGCGACTCGTTCACGTTTTTCACTGTCTTGACGTAATTTTTCAGATTCTTGATCGTATGGAGAATATGTCCAGCTTTCTCCATTAACTTGTCTCCTGACTTCATCGTGACTTCTTCATCCTCTTCCTCGATATTGCCTCGGATGCCTTGAATATCAGAAATTCATATTAATTAATTTCAGAGCTGGGCTATGTCATACCTTCAGACGTTTCTTGCGGTTTTTTATTAAGTTTTTTCTTTAAGAAGAGATTCTTTTTCTTATTGTCTACATTAAAACTCTGCTGGTTGAGTCCCTGTTGTGTCTTAGCGGATATCTCGAGCTTCAGTTTATGGATATCTTCATTTTTGAACCTCACTTTGCCATTATCCTGGTTATCATGGCGGTTATGGTAATTGCCTTGGTTTTCTTTATCTTGCTGAGTAAATAACCTGCGAAGTCTCGTTCGCTCGCCTTTTTGAAGAAATATTAAGCGAAAACGATTAGCAAAAGAAAATTACCTTTGTATCCTTGAGGGAAATAGATACCAATGTTATCTTCATTCTCCTGTTCGCATCCGAGCGTCTTGCATCGAGAATAAGTGGTTTCGCCTTCCAGCATTTCATCTCCACTGCAAACGGCTGATTCATTTCGACTGAAATGGTCTCTTTTCGCGAATCCTTTCGAGAAGCTCTGAGTACAACTCTGTGGGAAGCGGTCAGTTTTGTGCCTCTGGACTGGAGACAGTGCATTGAACAGGTTTCTTCCTCCTTGAGCAATATTACCTTCGTTGTTGGGGAATTGAGCTCGAGAATATAAATCATAAGTCTCTTGAAGAGACAGCTTGCGAGTTAAAGGATTCATTTCCTTCATAGAAGGGCTCTTCGCCGTGAACCCATAGGCTGGCGAATAGATGTTATAGGCTTCATTAGTTCCGTTAGTTCCGAAATAAGGTTGGCTTCGACGCAAATCGCTGAAATCTCTATTGCTGGAGAGTGGCGAGACGAATTGAGAGTTTAATGCAGGCATTGTGTCGAATGGGATTGGCGTAGGATTCAGACTTTGAGCAACCGGAGAGAGTTGCGGGAAAGATCCTGAATGATTTATAAGCTGAGGTTGACTTGCATGGCGAGGTGGATATGTCTCCTGTTGCTGCAGAGGCCGATAAAGATGTTTTTGCTCTGTGCTTACCAAGAAATTGCTGGATTCAGGAACCTCGGCTCGCTTGTTCTTTTCTTGTTTTTTCAGAACCCTATTTGCTGGACCCGCTTGAGCTTCAGTAATATCAGTCTCATCATCGCTGTTTGCGGGAGGTTTAACTATTTTATCCTTCTTCTTTACGTCTCTCGGATAATTATCATCCTCTTCGATAGAATCTTCCTCTTCTGTTGTTTCTAGTTGAGCATCTTCATCCTCATCCTCATCCTCATCCTCATCCTCATCCTCATCATCGATGTCTGATAAAGGATTCACGATCTCAAGCCTCTCTCTTTCTATTTTCCCGGCCTCCTTTACGAGCCTTTTTAGTTCTTTCTGTAATTGCGATTCCTTCTCGCTTTGTTTCGAGAAATCTTTTTCAGCGCTCATCATATTTTTTAAGATCTTCGACAAAAAATCACTCAGTTTCCCCTGATCGATAACCCCTGTTCCAGCTTTCAATAGCTTTAATTCAATTTCCAGATTCTCTATGCACGAAGTCATTTTCTTCGCATTAGCGGCCCTCGAGGACTTATTTTCTTCAATTCTGCTCTTAACCATGTCTGCCATCTCACCGAACTTCATCGCGTATCGCTGCAGCTTGTCTCTCAATCTCTGATTCTCATCTTCCAGCTGAGCTCCTTGCAAAGAGCTTTGTTCGCTATTCTTTACTACCAATTGGTTCATCATCTCCATCATCTGATTCAACTGATTTGCTGAGTTCTCACCTTTTGCCTCAGGGGCAACCTCTTTATGAAGATCATAGCCCTTTCGTTGTAGTTCTCCTAGGAGCTTTTGAATTCTCTTATGGAGCTCGAGGAGCTGCTCGTCTTTTTTTCTTATTAATTCTTGCTCTGGGGCGTTAAAATCTCGGTTGAACCAGACATCAGCTCTGTTGCTCTTGGAAAAATAGGCTTTCAAGGCCTGAATCTTCTTAACAGCATCCTTTTTATCCGTGTCTTGAGTCATAATTTCTTCTCTTAGCTTTCTGACGAGCTCTTGGGCTTGGAGAAGAGCGATGCTTTGGTTCTTTAGACTACTGATGACGTACTCTTTGGCCTGAGAGTCATCTTTCTGAGCTTCTAGACTAGCGGCTAGCTTCCTGCGCTCTTTTTCAGACTTGTCCAATTCTCGGGCCAAAAACTCGATCTGATCTGCGGGTTTAGTGAGTTCGAACAGTTTTTCGGGAACCGCTAGATCCAGTTCTTTGAGTTTTTTGAGTGGATTTTCTTCTCCATTGACTGTTTTATTAAGTTCGTGTCTCAATTCCTCAATTATACCACTAAGTAGCTTATTTTGGTCCAATAATGCGGAAAACTCTTTCTTTAAAGCCACGATAGCATCCTCCTGATCCATAGTTGAACCCTTCGTAATCTGCTTCATTAGGATATTGATCTCATTAGCCACGCTATCGACCTGGCTGAGAGTTTCTCTATAAGATTTCGCACTTTCACTCCATAATCGAGTTTTCTCAGACTCTTTCCTAGGATAGTTCAGCTCTCTTTGCAAGTCTGCAATGACTCTATCCTGCTCCCGCCTCCTCTGTTTCTCATCTTCCAGCTTTGACTTTAAATTTTCCACTTGCTCAAGTAGCTGACTCACCTTCTTTTCTTTCTGACCAACTGCCTCTTCAAGCTTCAACGCGTGCTCCTTTTCAGCTAACAGACTCTCGTTTGCTTGTTCATTCTTCTGGATCAGCAGAGAAACTTGCTGTATCACCGCGTTCAGATTGTTTTCCTTTTTCTGAGCCTCTTCTCTCTCATGCTCTAGCAGTAGCTTCGATTTCTCCAGGTCAGAGCTCACCTGCTCCAATTTTTGGCGTAATTCGACTAGACTCGCCCCTCTTCTTTTCACTTCCTCTCGTTCGATGTCTAACATCCTTATAGTCTCCTCTTTCTGGACATTGAGCTGGCTATTCTGCTTCTTAAGCGTCTCATTCTCAGCCATTGCAGCATTAAGCTGTTTGCTCATCTCATTCGAATCTTTTAGCAATTTGTCTTTCAGCTCCTGCAGCTCGGCGACATTACGGCTGAGATCATAGTTTGTCTTCATTAGTTGAGCAGTATTTGCTGATCCTTCCTCTAGCTCCCTTGCAAGCTTCTCTTTTGCAGCCCTAAGAGATTCAATTTCTTGCTTTAACTTGAGATTCTCCCCTTTAATCTTCTCAATATTGCCAATATCCTCCAGCTTAATGAACTCAGCAACTTCATTCCTCAAGACACCGATTTGGCGATTCAGAAAATCAATTTCTGTCTGCTGCGCTCTAAGCTTATTCGTCACGCTATCTAGAGTCACCTGTAAATAGTCCCTTTCTGTATTCACTGCATGGTAATCCTCCTTTATGCTCTGATACTCTCGTACTATATTCAGCATCTCCTCAAATTTTTGCTCAAAACTCATCGCCTGGACCTCTTCAGTCGTAAAGGTCACCTCAAGCGCTCCATCCAATAGCTCAAACACCTGCGTAGGTTGCCCCTTCGCTACTCCGAGCATTTCGTAGCTTCTTATAAGGCTTCCTCTCTCGAATTCTAACTGTTGAATGTAGGTTGACATTCTCTGGATTTGGCCTTGTTGCTGTGCAAAAGCAGCCTGGGCTTTTCCCAGTTCATGCTGAGTAGCCTCGAGCTCACTTGACAAAGCGAGCTTCTCACCTTCCACGAGAGCCACTCGTTCTTCATGCTCATGTTTGAAACCCGCAATATAACGCTGCATATCTTCCAGCGTCCGTCTATGATTTTCGACTTCTCGGCCGATTTGTTCCTCGTCTTCCTCGTACCCTTTTACTTCTTGAAGCAGCGCGTCACGCTCTTGGGTAAGATTCTCAATTATTTTCTTAAGCTCATCTGTTTCTTTGGTTATTTGGTTCGAAGTCGCTGAAAACTGCTCGCGTGAGGTTTCTTCGCTTTTTTTCCCATCTTGACTTTGCCGCTTCGCCAACCTTTCTGTGAGTTTCTCCTCAAGCTTTTCGATTTCTTCTCCCATAAGCATGAGCTCATCTCGGAGTTCTGTCAGTTCTTGAGAGCCTTTTGCTTCCTCAGCAGAATCGATGCCTTCGCTCTCCTCCTTCGAAGAGGATTCTTCTTGAATAGAGTATTGGACCGCATCGCTCTCGACTTCTTCGGTAGACACCCTATCGGTAAGACCGAAGTCATCTTTGAGCGCAAACCGAGCGTTTATCCTAGTAATGTCTTCAAGACTACATGGAGGTTCTGCTCGGATGAAATTCAGTAATTCTTCTCTGCTAATCAAGGGATTTGATAATTGATTGAGTTTGGCTGAAAGAATCTCTTGATCGAAGACTTCAGCAATCATATCTAAGAATCTGTCTCGCTGAAGGCAGTCAAGTACTCGGAGCTTGTTGAAAAGGACTTCAGTTCCTTCCTCAATGCTCATTTCTTCACTGAGAGGTAGAGTGGATATTTGGTCGCGTCTTAGCATTTTAAATTCAAATATTTAATTAGCTGTTATTGGATCTTTTGACACGCATTTGGAATGTTTTTCAAATTGTTTCAAGCTCCATTATGGCATTATCAGAAAACGAATCTGCTATAAAACTGCGTTGAAAAGAACTTTGAGCATGTTTACTTAGCAATTCCTTTGGTGGTCCCGATTAATTTGAAAAATCAAGTCTTAATGACGTTATCATTAGTCACTTAGAATTATTTTATTACCTTTTTATGCTAAGAAATATATTATTAATCTCTTCCACTTGGATTTCAAAAATTCTCCTTTTTGTTGTATTATTTTAATTCCATCCTATTATGAAGCTATCTGTTCATTTACTCAGTCACACGCGATAAATATCAATTATGATCAGAAGAAAAATTTAGTCCTGAATTAATATTAATTAGTATCTCGCTTACATAAGCAATTCCATGCATTGTTATTTTTCTGATTTCATGTTCAATAGTCTCAAAGGTTAATGTGCAGTTGCCTTAATCGCATTAGCAGCTTTCTCAAGCCACTTAATCCTCTTCCCTTCAGCCCACTCTCCTCTTCTTTCTTGCAAGTTATTTCCAACGTAAATCCCTTCTCCATGCTGCTTTCCTTTCAGCCAATTTCCCTTGTATTTCCTGCCATCAGGCCAATGGAACACTCCATAGCCATGCTTTTCATCGTCGGCATACTGCCCTTCGTAGATGCGGCCGTCTTTCCAGGTAAACTTTCCCTGTCCATGCATCTTGTTATTCCTCCATTCGCCGTTATATTTTCGTCCGTCCGGCCATTCGTACATGCCTCTTCCATGAATATTATTGTTGTCGAAGTCTCCATTGTACCTCGCATTGTCCGGCCATTCAAAAGTTCCTCTTCCATGCTTCTTTCCCCGGTGGAAATTACCTCGATACCTGGTTTTATCAGGCCAAGTTTCCTCACCGTACCCATGTTGCAGGTCCTCGAACCACTCTCCTTGGTAAACGCATCCGTCAGAGTGCATATACTTTCCTTTACCATGAGATTTATCATTATACCAATCGCCTTCATATACGTCGCCATCGGCATGTATAAGCCTGCCCTTTCCATGCGCCATATTATTTTTCCAGTATCCTTCATACTGAGAGCCATCGGGCCAGATTTGCTTGCCTCGCCCATGTCTTGCGCCGTATCTCCATTGTCCAATATAAATGCACCCGTTTTCAAGTTCATAAGCTCCGAGATGCGGGAGATTCGCGTCCGCAGGGTCATCGAATTCGTATTTGAATTCTCCTAACTTTTGCAGCATCGAGCGGACCTTCGAGGTGGTGTAATCTGGAATGTGATCGATTGGTCTAGCGAAATCAGGGGTCGGCGCATGAACGTTTCTGTCGGCACCTTGCATAACGTAAGCTTCCTTGGAAACCTCTTTTTTCTCTCGGTAATCACTGCCTTTAAGGGTCGTAGCTTCATTAGTAGAGAAACCTAGGCCAGCTTCCTTGTCAAAGGCGAGCTGGTCTGGGGTATGATGAACTCCTTCGGTGGAGATAGGCTCGAGAAAGTTGACTTTCTTGACCTCGCGGCCACGGGCTCGTTTGAGGCCGGGACTATGGTAAACTCGGTCTTTTATTGGCATGTCCTCAAAGGCAGCTTCACGAGACCCAATTTCATGCTCTCGGTCCACTTCCAGCTTATTTGAAACATAATGGGCTCGATCTTTCTCTTGTGTGGGGAAGGAGTCCAGGCCTGCTTCTCGAGACCCAAGTGCAAAGTCTCTGTCGATAAAAGGCTTATTGATATCAGATTGGACTTGATATCTCGAAGACGCTTTGTCCAGCATAGCTTCACGAGAGCCGAGTTCCAGTTCCTTATCCATAGCGAAGGTATTTGGCTTAGGATTAGCTTCATATAGTCGAGGAGCGTTGTCTAAGGCAGCTTCTCGAGACCCAAGTTCAAACCGCTTATCGATAAGCGTACTTGGCGTAGAATGGGTTTGATATTGCATGGCCGCTTTGTCTAAGGCAGCTTCCCGAGACCCAAGTCCAATCTGTTTATCGATAAGCGAATTTGGAGTATACTTAGTTCGTTCTCTGATATTTAAAGGAGCTTCATCCAATGTGGCTTCTCGGGATCCTAATAAAAAATCCTGGTCGACGTCCAGTTGATTTGGATTGTAGTTGGCTTGATCTTTTACTCGTGCGGGTACATAGTCAAGAGCAACTTCTCGAGATCCAAGTTCAAGTTCTTTGTCGATGTAAGGCTTGTTTTGATAGGAGTGGACTTGATATTGCATAGGCGCTTTGTCCAGGGCAGCTTCAAGGGATCCAAGTGCAAGTTCGTTATCGATATCAGGCTTATTCGAACTGAAATGAGCTCGTTCTTTCGTCGTGACGTCCTGGTAATTGGCGTTGCTAGTCCCGAAGGTAACATCGCGTTCAAGACCAGTGCCGGCGTTTCGGTAAGAAGAATTACGGTCTTTGGGGCGAGTATCAGTGGCCTTGTCGACTACTATTTGTTCTGGCTCGTATTTAGGCACAACAGAGCAAACTGTTCCCATGATTGGTTTTTTGATTGATGAAAAATGTTATGATTATTATCGACAACAACATCGATTGGTAATTAATTAAACCAAATCGATGACACAACACTGGCCTTCAGAAAATTATTTTCGAGATCTTTTATTATGAAAATTACTGCCAACGACCTTTAGGTGTTGATAACCCTTTCTTTGGTGCGTCTAAAGAATCTTTCTGAGTGAAGAATGGAGAAAGGAAAACTTGAGGTCCTACTGCGTGAGTTTATGTTAAAATTCTATAGGAATTTAGATATTCGAATCTTTGTAACTCCTCATTTTATGAAATTTTCGATTGTTTGGGAAATTCGATTTTTAATTTATTAAACAGTGAAAATTAAACGTTGAGTCTTTGACTATCATTCCTTTGAAAGATTAGATGATGTAAAAGGGCCGGAGTTTCGAACAGTCTAGGTATAATAGAAATATGGAAGATCAAGGAGCTTCAAGTCCTAATTTGGAGAAGGACAATAAAATTAAGAGATAACTTAGAAACAACCCGCGGCCAAGGAATAATTGCAACTCGATACAGTAGAGACTTAATAGTTGATGATAACAAAATATTATGAGCGAACATATCAATGCTGGTTCTCTTTAGCGGCCATGTGTGCTGGGAAGGTGATATGTTAGACAAAATTTCCAGTTCTGTGAAGCAATCGTCGTTATCGTTATTTTGTAAAAGCAGATCTATCTGCATCGAGTTTATGACTAATTTGTGATTGCAAGCAATTCAAGATCGTAATGTTTTAAGGAATCATTAACCAGTCTAAAACACCACTCTTTTTATGTAATAACCATATTTTTCTTATTTTATAATATTATGAAAGTACATACTCACAATCAAGACTTAAGCTTCTTCTATTGACCAAAAAAACCTGAAAATAGATCTTATATAAATTATCTCGGTTTTTACACAAAAACCCCAAGGCTATTGTATTAATTTCTTGCCATCCTTTCCACGTCGGGCGACTCGCTGCTGTGTATTTGACGAAATATAGTTCAATAGCTGATCAAAATCCTCTGGTTTCACTTGGTTATTCTTCTGCTCCTGTTCCTTCTTCTCCTCAGTTTTCTGAGGTACAATCACGGGCTTAACCGGACTTTGACCTTTCTGTTCACTCGCGCTCCAACCATTCCCAAAAAATTTATTGTTGTTGTTTATCTCCTCATCTTCTTCATCATCAATCACAATAACATTCCTTTGCGTCTTCTCCACGGTAGGAACTTGCTTAGGCGGATTATTGAACGCATTTTTCGGAGGCAAGTTATTCTGTTTCTTCACAATCTTTCGAAGCATGCCATCGGTGTCTTTTTCGACGAATCCTGTGTGAGATATTTCGATAATATCTTCGCAGTTCCCTGCTGGTTGTACAGGAGTCAGAGGCTTACTCTCAAAACGAAGAGTATATTCCTCAGCAGGCGCAAATTTTTCAGGAGTTTTTTCAGCCGCATTTGACCTTGACACAAAAACCTCATCGATTGAAATGAGATCCTTGGCATCGTTATGACAGCTAAGACCATCATCAGCGAGAGGCAATCGGAAGCCATATACATGGAGGTGGTCTCGCGAGTGATTTGGATTCTCTTGGAAGCCGACACTAGAAAATTTGCAAGATGATCGCATAATAATGAAATTTACCCATATTTATGAGTGAGAGACAAATCATTAAGCAGTTCTAGCAGAAGCGTCTCCATCTCTTGAATCAGAGGAAATAAGCTCTCATGAAAGTGGTTTGCAAACTCAATGTGCTGTTTTGAGCACAGAATGATATGTTCGGCCATGATGCCCTTTTTTGTTTCGAGGAAGGCAAAAAATTGATCGTTGTCCCACAAAAGCGCTTTAGTTGCCAAAACATCGCAGAATTCGCACTTTCTTTGCTGAGAATTAACGCTAGGTTCTGGAAATACTTCAAGAGCGCCTTTTGGGAAAGAGCTCGGTTTGTTGACTTCAAGAGCGGTCATGTGTTGAATGTCTTATTTTCAGCCCTAAGATTAAAACTAAACTGATAATAATATCTTCGCGGGCATTTTGGCCTCGTTAAATTCGCGGAGGAGTAGGCAGGGCTAATTTTTATAATAGTTTCATCGTGGTCATGATGATGAGGAGTTGGGGATGCATTCATTATATGAAGATCAATATTTGACTGCAAAAATTTTTGGTCTTGAAATCGAATCGGTACAATGATGAAAAATATCGAAAGGCATGATTTTGGATTGTAAAGGGGAAATAGGCAAGTCTGAAGAGTCGAGTTTATCATTCCAAGACATCTATCTTAAAATTATCAAGGTTATAAGACAAATGTGAATTGGAAATTGTCGTATAATTGAACAGCTGCTGACTGGTCGAATTTGTTTGTGAAAGCTTAGCCTTCAAGCTTCTCCAATGCTTTTCTTCTTCTACAGCATAGCAATAGGTTGATAGTTGGTTGATATATATTGTTGGAGGATACAGTATTTTACTCTGTATTTAAGCTTAAGGATTGTAAATTGGCTTGCAGGAGTACATACACTTACAATCCAAAAATTACTATCCTGTTCTCTAAAAGCAAATAATAGCTGAGTACCTGAAATCACGAATACTAAGTAAAACTACTATTACACTAGGTGTGTCTGATTTATGCAAATAGCTGGAAGTAGATCTCAAATTTATGAATCAAAATTTCAAAATTTAATAATTGCAAATTTAATCTTTGAAAAAAAGATCATTGTAAGGGTATAAAGGCGAATCCTTTCTACAAATAAATAATTTCTCCTTCGAAAATTTGAAAAAGCGGTTAATTTCTAATTTTATTGGCATATACAAAGTAATGTGTAACTCTTCAATAGTTTTTTGGTATTAAGTTGATAAGTGAGCTAATTGTCGCTCTCTCAAAAAGAATAAAGTAATTGGAAAAATGGCTGATAACTTCATAAAGTGTTTGACAAGAACAAAAAATCAAAGTTGGTATTAGTTTTGTCTAAAGAAATCCTGCCCCTAACTGAATAAGGTAGAGATCTCTATGCACATAGACATCAATATAAATTCTCTTCCCAATGCAGAGTTAGCATGCACATAAAGTTGGGAATAAACGAAATAATGAGTTTTAGGAAGAAATTTCACAAGTCGTACAATTTAAATGGAAATTCACTTGATACGATTTCAAACTTTTCTATAGGAGCTGCAAATCTTACTCAATTCGCGATCAAGGGTATTGACTTTCTTTTGCGTTTTGACCTTTTTCTTATTCTTTTGAAAGATAAGGAAGTCTGGAATGAATTGAATGAGATCAACGTGTCGGTGAAAAATAAACTGAAAAAATACTTCTAATCTGCTCTAAATATTTTACTTAGCCTAATTCTCCCTTCAATCCATCAGAACCTGAAAATTGTAAAGCTGCTTTCAAAGATGATGAAACATGAAAATCCTACAGAAGATGCTAATATTATCTCTAACCAATCTGTATACATGTTCTTACTACCTTTTATTGTCACTTTCTAAGATATCTACGTTAATTATTAATAGTTCCAACATGCCAGAATTATTTTCTTATTTGTAACTCTCTGTTAATTGATCAAGGAACAACATAATCGCAGTATACTTCTACTCTATCTAAGACTTCTCCTTTAAACTTACAGCATTATATTCTTTTCTGAATACTCCTTGTGATAAGATCCCACACATAACCAACCTTCTGTTCTGGCTTCAAAATTTAGATTATCAAGTTTTTATCATAACGTAATATGCAATGCAAAGTAATCAATTGAACGAAGCTTATCTCTCAATCTCAACCTAACATTAGCCATTGTACTTATTATACTTGTCGATATTTCTCTTCAACAGCTCTTCAAGCGGACCCATCATTCTCTTGAAGCTCAGACGATCAAGTGACACTAATCTCAATTCATCGCTCTAAATTTTCGCAAATCATAAGACAACAACACTCCCATTATTCATTCATACCGTAGCGATAATGTTCGCTGCTCTCGGCGCATTCTTCAGCAGAGCCAGCTCTCCGAAGTAATCACCTTCCTTATATTTGAACACCTGCTCTTCAGGTCCACCTATATTCCAAGTCAACACCTTTATCTTTCCCGCAATCAATACCTGGGAACTCCGATTTAGTTGCGACGGCAGTACCGAATTCTATCATGTAAAAAGTATCTCCATTCTCTCCCTATTGAATATTAATCAATGACTCTCCGTCCCTTCACAAGGAAACTCACTTGTCGGATAACATACTCTCCTTTCTTATATTTCACAGGTCTAAGGGCATCAGCGATCTTGCTTCTCTCATAGGAATCTATCGTTTCAAGGATCTGCACCTTGCCGAGGACTTCAAGGTATTTCTCTCGCTTCTTCATCGCGGCGTCCTTTACGATATTATTAAAGGCTTCACGATCCAACGCGAACAATATCGAATCGGTTTTCGCTTGAATGCTGGCCGCTCTTGGCGCGTTATAGAGCAATGCAAGCTCTCCAAAGGATTCACCAGGCACGTAAGTTTTAAGATATTTCGGCTGTTGATCCCCTGGGAATTTCTTAAAGCAATCAAGATTACCATCATCGACAACGTAGAGTTCATTGCCGTCTTCCCCTTGTTTAATAACCCAATCTCCTTTTCTAATGGGTAAGCTGAGAACAAGTCTAACGGAAAAAGATTTAACTGGTATTTCTTCTCTTCCATGGCATCGATAACAATGTTTCTCTCATTTTCATCGAGCGCGGAAAACATAAAGGCCTGTGACAAACGCTGGTTAATGCGTTTCTTCGCCTCTTCGTTCTTAGGGATGACTCGAGGCTTGAAGGCTCCTTTCTTGTTCCAAAGACCGTACGCTTCGGCACTGACAGAGCTACGTTGAACCTTCTTTGCTTGTAATTTTGTCTGGGGGAGATCGTCGATGTAATCGTCTTCCTCGTCTTCCTCTGACCCTTCCTCTGATTCAGGATCTGGTTTTTTCTTTGTGTTGGTATTGATTTGTGGTTTGGACATGGAAGAGGATTGTTGCTGTCCGCTGCCGAAATTGCCTGAGTTGACGTTGCTGGTGCCGCCTTGCTTGAGAGGCACGCTGCCGTAGCTACTGCTTTGATTGACGCCGCCTTTGCCGCTGCGCTCTCGGAGCCAGTTGATCATAAATTCCGCCTTTAATGAATGAAAAAGGAGTTAATAGGAAGCAGGGGTTACCACGTCGTCAGGCTTGTTGATAAGAAGGTCGATGACAAGACGTTCCAGGATGGGATTGACTTTCTGGTTGATGTAGTTGCGATCTTCGATTTCTTCGTTCATTTGGAATAAAAGTTAGGCTGTTAAAAGGTTTCGTTTATTAGATTAGATAGAGATGAGTCTTAATTTTTAAGGGCATTTTGATGAAATTATTAAAGAAGAATCTTTTGAAAATCCGTCGAAAATTTGCCTTTTTTCGAAGGGAATTATATGGTTTGACTACAATTCGAGACCGTTTAGGTCTAATCCTAATTGAGCCTTTATTATTAGCATAATATTGAGTTGAATTTCCTATTTTCATTAAAGTTTTCCAAAAGAAAGCTGCTGATAAGTAACCAACAGATTGAAGAGATGTCGTGCGATTTGGATTGTATTTCTGATTTTTTTCGGTTGCGAAATAAGTGAGACTGCGATCAGATATTTCAGTTACATTAAAACTAATCTGATTAAATATCGAATTTTGCATTTCGGTGAAAATCTAAATCTTATGAATCTTCATAAGTAGATTAAGACTTTAAGAGATTTAAAGGGTTATTTCGATTTCTAAGGGGTAATAAGTGGCAACCAAAACCAAAGGAAAAGGAGTTCATTTTGGACTATAGGTTAAACAGTTCATAATGAAGTCCTCTTGTCAAATCATGAAACAAATGATATTTAGAGCAGATATTCGATGTAGTTAAAGAACGAGAATGAAAGATTAAAGTGATATGAATGAAAGATTGAAGTTGTATTTGCATTATTTCGTTTTGATGGCAGGCTTGTTGAGATTGTCCGGTCTCACTTTTTCGATACGAGATTTTGCTGAAATTCTCACCTCAGAGATAGCATATTCTGCAATTTGATTGCATTATTGAAGATCAGCAAGTCAACCTAGTTTGTTCTTATCGTTATAAGAAATCTTACAAAATTTTAAAATCATGAATCACACTTCAAAAGTATCTTTGCAAGAGTTGATCCAACTGAGCGACTAAGGACAGATAATCAACCGAATAATTCTTCTTGCAGTCAATACTCCCATGTGGATAAGATGTAGAAGAAAATCAATCATAGAAATGATGAAACTCCTATTGAATGGAAGAAGTTTAGTTGTGATTAATGACCCCCCACATTAAAATATTAGATCTGATATTTGCCATGTTAATTGCTTCTCCTTGTTGCATTTCGAGGCTTCGTATGTATAAGACAGTATAAGCTTTACTAAAACAGCAATTCCTGACTAAAATCATGAATCACGCTCTGAGCCCGAAGAAATTTATTAAAACATCGCTAGACGAGGTAGAGCCTTTTTTAGCAAGATTACTTCTTTCATTTGAAATGCATATTCTATTCTTTCATGTTTTGGGACCGTGATGGTTAATTGATAACAATTGTTACACTGAAAAGCGTTTAGCCTAAAACAAAACATTATATTCGGAGTTGGATTTAGAAATTGTGATATCCTTTAAATTGTGACTAACGGATCCAAGTACATTAGAAATTAAATTGAATTATCCATAATTCATTTTATTTCTGTCTAAGGTCAAACACTGCCCAATTTGACCATTGGTCCTTCTCCGTGTAAAGCCATGAATTACTCTCATTCGTGGTCAGAAATCAAGCTTTATGAGGAAAGAAAATTGACACAAGAATCACGCCTCCGACTATTTAACGTCGCGGATTTTAAAAATCTAAATCATAAAACAAAAAATATCCAAAAGTTTGAGAAAGTACCTAGCAGAGTAATGGAGGCACCAAAGGCTACTACAATGGAATACAGAAAGCTCGGAAAATCTGGGCTTGAGGTCTCAGTGATTGCTTATGGAGATATGGGGGCTCAAGACAATGAAGAGAATCAGAAAAAGACCAATGAAATCGTCAACAAATGCTTCGAAGTTGGCATCAACTACTTCGACACTGCCGAAGGATATGGAAATGGTCAGCATGAGCTCTTGCTTGGAAGAGCCCTGAAACAATGTGGAAAGAAGAGAGAAGATTACGTTGTCTCTACCAAAATATTCCTCGGAACTGATAAGAAAACCCCAAATGCTCAAGGAAACGCTCGAAAGCACTTGATCGAAGGGCTAAACGCTTCACTCAAGAGACTTCAACTTGATTATGTCGATATCGTCTTCTCCCATAGACATGATGATGATGTCCCAGTTGAGGAAGTCGTCTTTGCTTTTGCTCAAATCATCAAAGAAGGGAAAGCTTTCTATTGGGCAACTTCTGAATGGACTCCTGATCAAATTATCGAAGCAATGTGGGTGGCTGATAAATATGGGCTTCCTGCTCCAGTTGCTGAACAGAATCAGTATAACCTTCTCCACAGACAAAACCAAGAAGTGACACTTGGGTACCTGTTCGACAAGTTTGGTTATGGAACAACCATCTGGTCTCCAGCTGCTGGTGGACTATTAACCAACAAATACACTGAAGAAGACGTCGACATAACAGGCTCGAGATTCCAGATACCTGTTGTGGCTAAGATGGTCCATTATAATGAGTACTTTGGACCTGAGAAAGCAAAAGAATCTCAAAAGAAATGGAAAGAACTCCTCCAAATCGCAAAAGAACTTGGTACTGATAATCTGAGTGTCCTTTCTCTCGCATGGTGTATTAGAAACAAAGAAGTTTCAACTGTCATTGCTGGATTGTCTAAGATACAATACGTTGAAGATGCCGTAAAGGCTCTCGAGATTTCGAGAAAATTCACAAAGGAGACTGAAGAGAGAATTAACAAGCTATTCCCCGCTCCCGGAGGTCTTAATTGGAAGACGAGACAACCTGTTGCAGACAGAAGACTCGGTCAGTATTAATCTAAAATTTATTGATTGTTATCAACGGATTTCACCTCTAAGTTGAAAATTAAATAAGATGTCTGAATTACATCTCTATTCATTACCCGGGTTATAATTTCACCTTCAATTAACTTCAATGAGTTTGAAATTTAGCATTTATCACTCAATTAGCTCTCTTTCAGTTAAGAAGAAATATAATTAGCAAGAAGATAAAAAGCGCATTTGTTAAACAGGGTTCAGATCTCCTACTATTACTTATATGGGCTAACGTAACATTTCCCGGCGTTTGGTTGAACTTTTCGATATTAGTGATGTAAGATGACTAAATAAGGGAAGCAAATCTAATCTGGCGACAGTAAATAGGGCTCTCAGCTGTCAAACCAAATACAATCTATGAGAAAATATCTCTTGTGAATGCTGAGGATGTGAGAGAAGAGTAAGAAAGTTTATTGAACATGTACCAAGAAAAGCGCTGAGTACATCGCGATCTCTTAGTGTTTTCCATACCGAAAGGGTTTCTGGTTCAAGACTGTAGGGCATTTAGCAAAAACATGAGCTGCTCTTCGGCCTGGATTTTGAATTTGAGGCTGTGAACTCAAAGCATTCCCTGAATTTTCTCCATTTTGTAAGTTTTCACCAATCAGTGATGAGTGTGATGAGAGTTCAGCAACATTGCATGCTTTGGGAGGCAGCATCCCGTGCGCAATGATGATTAGTTAGTTCGATCAAGAGTAACGCTTCAAGCACTAGTGGATCCTTCTACTTTTCTGTTAAAAGCTCTTATTATGCAGATATTGGTTCTTCCTTTCCGTTTTTTATAGCCAATTCTAACTCGAGCAATTTAATATGCGTTAGGTCTAATCCAGGATCGAAAAGTTGGATTTTATTAAAATAAAAAAATCTTTGAACGCACGAAATAGAACAATGGAATACAGAAAACTCGGAAAATCAGGTCTCGAAGTCTCCGTTATTGCATATGGCGACTGGTTGGCTAAGGACACCGAAGAGAACCAGAAAAAGACCAATGAAATCGTCAACAAATGCTTCGAAGTTGGAATCAACTACTTCGATACCGCTGAATCTTACGGATGCGGACAGCATGAGATCTTGCTCGGAAGAGCTTTAAAGCAATCCGGCAAGAAGAGAGAAGATTACGTCGTTTCCACCAAGATCTTCTTCGGAACTGACTGGAATACACAAAATGCACAAGGAAACGCCCGAAAGCACCTCATCGAAGGACTGAACGCTTCACTCAAGAGACTTCAACTTGATTATGTCGATATCGTGTTTTCTCACAGACATGATGATGATGTCCCAGTTGAAGAAGTCGTCTTTGCCTTTGCTCAGCTTGTTAAGGAAGGCAAGGCTTTCTACTGGGGCACTTCAGAATGGACTCCTGATCAAATCATTGAGGCGATGTGGATCGCTGATAAGTATGGTCTTCCTGGCCCAGTTGCCGAACAAAATCAATACAACATTCTCAATAGAAAAGAACAAGAGGTGTCTTATGGCTACCTCTTCGACAAGTTTGGCTATGGAGCAACCGTTTGGTCACCTGTTTCTGCAGGTATTTTGACGAACAAATATACTGGGGATGTAGACATAAAAGGCACTGTCTTTGAGAGCCCTGTGTTTGCCAAACAATGGCATTACTCCTATTACTTTGCACCGGAAAGAGTGAAAGAATCTCAGCAGAAATGGAAAGACCTTATCGAGATTGCGAAGGAATTCGGCACCGACAATTTAAGTGTTTTTGCGTTCGCATGGTGTCTGAGAAACAAAGATGTCAGCACAGTCATTGGTGGGTTGTCCAAGGTTCAGTATGTCGAAGATGCCGTAAAGGCTCTCGAGATCTCGAAGAAGTTCACAAAGGAGACTGAAGAGAAAGTCAACAAGCTATTCCCAGCTCCAGATGGTGGATTCAATTGGAAGACGAGAGTCATCAACACGAACAGGAGACTCGCTCAATATGAATAAATTACCTAGCGAGTTGAAGTAAGGCTATTTGAGATATATAATAATAAAAGTATTATATAGTGGATTTATTTCGCCTGACTCTGTTACCATGCAAACCCTATGAAAATTTACCGAATCAATATTTCTATATCTGCATTCGTAATGGAGCGTAATAGATACGCAACGACAATGGGCATTAGACGAATAATTGGAAATAATGTTATGAGCATGAATTAGCTCAGAAGTATAAACAACAGCTTCTTTAGGATATACCAGAGACTCGGTAATAATGCAACGGCTTTACAAGTCCCGATATAAGAAGAGGGACTGAATTTAAACTACTTCTGCACTTCTGAATGCCTCTTAGATCAAAATAATTGCGTGCTTGATACAAACTGATTTTATTCTTGACTACAATTCATGCTGTTGCCTTGGTATTCCGACATTGTATATTTTTTTGCAGTTAAAATCTTAGCCATAGATTGATGGTCGGTTGACGTGGCATACTCACAAAAGAGCACTCGTACGTGGCAGTGATTACTTAACAAAATCAAGAGTCACGCTCCAAACACTAGCGAAATCCGTTATTGCGAATTGTTTCGTCAATTGAAAGGCTGACTCTCTTTCTTCAATATCCTTTTGTATTCTGGCTGTAGATGCATGTAGATGCAAGGTAGTCTAAATTTCCTGAGAGAAATGCAGTTTTGTTCAAAATAACTCATACATGCAGAAGCTTAATTTGAAAACTTCCAAATTTAATAGCCAGTAAATTTAACACACGAAAAAAAGCATGAGAAAATATCACTTAGATTCAAAAAAACAAACTACTCTATTTGATTATGCAATCACAAAAAATCAAAATTTGTTGAATATCTCGTCACTACCCAAGACTCAAGAGGAGTCACCCCCATCGTTGCTCTGAAACGACTTCTGAGATCGAAAAGAAAAATTTGTCTGCATGAATCACACCTCTCTCAATATTTAACGGCGCAGATTTTAAATACCTAAATCACAAACATATCCAAAAAACTTATCAGAGACTGAAAATAACAATGGAATACAGAAAACTTGGAAGGTCAGGACTCGAAGTCTCAGTCATCGCTTACGGTGACTGGAAAGTCCAAGACAACGAAGAAAATCAGAAAAAGACCAACGAAATCGTCAACAAATGTTTCGAAGTCGGGATCAACTATTTCGATACCGCTGAAAACTATGGAAACGGCCAACATGAAATATTACTGGGAAGAGCCTTAAAGCAATCTGGCAAGAAGAGAGAAGACTACGTTGTTTCGACCAAAGTCTTCTTCGGGACTGGTCAAAAAAACCCAAACGACACCGGAAATGCTCGCAAAAAATTAATTGAAGGTGTGAACGCTTCTCTCAAGAGACTTCAACTCGACTACGTCGACATTGTGTACTCTCATAGACATGATGATGACATTCCGCCTGAGGAAGTAGTATTTGCCTATGCCCAGCTGATCAAGGAAGGTAAAGTCTTATACTGGGGAACTTCTGAATGGAAAGCCGAGCAGATCATTGAAGCGATGTGGATCGCTGATAAATATGGGCTTCCTGGTCCAGTCGCTGAGCAGAATCAGTATAATATTCTCCACAGGAAGGATCAAGAAGGATCATATGGGTACTTGTTCGATAAGTTCGGTTACGGAGCAGCAATTTGGTCGCCTGCCTCCTCAGGGCTTTTGACGAACAAATATACTGGGGACGTTGACATAAAAGGCACCACGTTTGAGATACCTTTCTTTGCAAAGATGATGCATTACCGTGAATACTTCACCCCAGAAAACGTAAAAGAGTCTCAAAAGAAGTTGAAAGAGCTTATCGAGATTGCGAAGGAATTTGGCACTGACAATTTAAGCGTCCTTGCGTTCGCATGGTGCCTCAGAAACAAAGATGTCACAACGGTAATTGGAGGGTTGGCGAGAGTTCAATATGTTGACGATGCAGTAAAGGCTCTCGAAATCTCGAAGAAGTTCACAAAGGAGACGGAAGAGAGAATCAACAAGCTGTTCCCAGCTCCAGATGGTGGATTCAATTGGAAGACGAGACAGCCTATCCCGAATAGAAGACTTGCCCAGTATTAAATGATGAAGATTTGCGAGAAACTCTGAGTTAACATTTAAATTGAGAGTAAAGAGAAGACATTAACATATTTAGGTTGTAATGAGTAAGCATGGATTAAGTTAGAATCGACTTTCATTGGTTTGTGATTGCTTCATATCATTATTCTAAACTGTCCATATGTCATGTTTAACTGAATAATAAACTCTGGTTTTCTTCGTAAAGAAGGCTCTTTATGTCGAGTAGTGTAGTTAATTCGGTTTGATATCCTTAAGAAAATACAGTTAGATGCAAAAGATTCTTTCCCGATTGTAAAGAACTAATTAGGAGTTAAAACGTGGCTAAAGATCTTGCGTCCATAACTTTAATTGAACTTAACGATGAGAGATCTAGCCTGCATTTACAGCAATAGGTCCTGAGAATCGTGTGCAGAATAGATCTGACGAATCGCTCAAAGATATGTTTATCAGAGGAGACAGCTCAGCTTAGAAAATAAAATTCCAAGATACACGAATCACACCTCCTGCTATTAAAGGTGCAGATATTAAATCTATACTCATAAAGACATATCCAAAATTTAGGAATCATATCATTCAGAAATGGAAGCACCAAAGACTACAATGGAATACAGAAAGCTCGGAAAATCTGGGCTTGAGGTCTCAGTGATTGCTTATGGAGACATGATGGCCCAAGACAATGAAGAGAATCAGAAAAAGACCAATGAAATCGTCAACAAATGCTTCGAGGTTGGTATCAACTACTTCGACACTGCTGAAACTTACGGAAATGGTCAGCATGAACTCTTGCTTGGAAGAGCCCTTAAACAATGTGGAAAGAAGAGAGAAGATTACGTCGTTTCAACCAAGATCTTCTTCGGAACTGATAAGAAAACCCCAAATGCTCAAGGAAACGCCCGAAAGCACATCATCGAAGGACTGAACGCTTCACTCAAGAGACTTCAACTTGATTATGTCGATATCGTGTTTTCTCACAGACATGAT
>ENA-UOTX01000293-UOTX01000293.1-compost-metagenome-genome-assembly--contig:-NODE-293-length-55951-cov-10.041254_pt1 | contig 55951 bp, 42 predicted proteins | sample MGYA00238143_ERZ746982 | MGnify/ENA primary metagenome ERZ746982 (study PRJEB28758, sample SAMN06268862) | compost metagenome | isolation source: single cell | place: USA: California, Emeryville, Joint... | reverse complement strand
GAAAACAAACTGAAGATGAGATTTCTGAGCTGACAACTGAGAGAGGAATCTACTCATCCATTAACAAATGTGAGTCCGCAGCTGATTTGGAGTATCTTGTCAGACAGATCAATGACGAAATCTATGAAAACAAGGTCTTAGATGATTTAGGCAACAGAGTTGAAGGAATGAGCAATGTGCTCAAAGAGCTGAAAGCAGGTCTCAAAATACAGGGAGAATTGCTACCAAGGATTCCGTTTTCAGATCCAATGCAATCTCAGGAGACCATTGAAAAACTTCAAAAAGCTGTGACTGAATTCCTCAAAGACGCTAGTGTTGTTGAAAACCAAATTCTCAAGTTCTCATCATCTGGTGGTATATTTTCAACTTTCGATAGCAAGATTCTCAAGAATCAGAATGACATCCAAATGATCCAAAAATTCCTTTCACCGAATCCTTCTCCCATAACATTTAAGCTTCTTCTCAGAGGAACCAGAGACGGTTTTGACGCCAATACGTTCCACAAACTCTGTGACAACAAGAAGAATACCCTTACTTTGATAAAAACTCCTCTAGGGAAAATATGTGGAGGTTTTACTGAGCAGACATGGAATACAACCGGCAATTACAAGGAAGACAAAAACGCTTTTCTCTTTTCAGTTGATCATAAGATGAAATTCCCTGTGAAATATCCCAATATGGCAATTTTAATTAACTCGGGCTACATGCTAACCTTTGGAGGAGGACATGATTTATTTTTGACTGATGCCTGCAATACACATCAACACAATTACTCGAACTTGGGTCACTCCTATGATGCATCAAAGATATCGAGTAATGATTTGAAAAATGCTCTTGGAGGAGCATACCAATTCAAGGTAGAAGAATATGAAGTGTTTGAGGTTCAAGGCTACAAATCAAAATAAGTCCACTATTAATGATAGCTCAAATTTCTCATTGTGATCCCTTCCTAATATAAATACTATTTCATAAATCTATATGAACATCAATAGTTTAAGAGAGATTTCCTTCAAAGCAATTCAACAGAAACTGAAACTCTGATCACGGCACAACCGATTTATGCTTTCATGTATCAATGATAAGAATGTATTCTATGCTCTTAATCAATTTTCAAACTAGGTACTCCTAGCTCTGGTGCATTGTAATTATTCAAATGGTCTTTTATCCCAAAAGTATAAGAAATTCAACAGAAAGCAATTGCTCACATTTTTCATTCTGATTGCTTGAAGATTACTTTGAAATAAGCCTTTTCTGAATTTCGATTCTTCTAAATAAATCCCTGGGATCAATCAATAATAGTTCATAAGTTCATTTTTTTCTTTGTAGACCCAGCAAAATTCACTTTGAAAAGTACAAAAACTTTCTCGAATTATCCTTCTAATGTCATTCATTGATACATTATAATTTTCAGATATGAAACCCGAATTAAGTACGATCTTTAGCGGTCATGATTTTAGACGCGTGTCTACCCTGATTTCGGCGCACCTGACTTAAAATTGTTGAAAATTCCATTATTTTGTTCTCAGATGTTTAATTCATCACGTCAAGAAATCTATGACAGGCAATGTTTAAGCGATCTGGGGAACTTAGATGCAGAATGGCTGGTATTTAGAGAGTCGCTTCTAGTCTTTGCCAAAATTACAATTTTAGTAAGTAATCGTTGAAAAATAAGAGACAGATAGTTCTTCTAAAATATGCCTATTATATCATTTGTGCTGTGATCTAAATCATGTAACTTTGATTTATCGAACCTTTTAAGTTTTCATCCATAGTTTCGTGTAACAACAATAAGTGATCATTAATTCGTCCCCATATCTCAGGGTTGACTATAAACATGAAGCATTTTATGGTTATTATTCGAAAAAGATGCCTTAATTCATGGGAAATTTAGAGTCGAAATGGTTCTGAGTTCATAAGGCTGGCGTTCGCTAAAAAAAAGGTTGAACTAGTTATTATTTTTTGACAGAGAACTTATTACGAATATGCAACAGCAAATAATCTTCAAATTTGCGAGAAGAAATTGGAGAACAACTCTCCCACCTATTAATCGGAAATGACCTCTTAATCATGAAAGCAACCAAAAAAAAAAACAAAGAGCATAATTTCGAGAGAAACTCTTCAAATAATTCAGATGTATAAATAATTATTATTGTTTTCTCAAATATGAACCATGAGGTTTTTCATCTTTCGCTTTCAATAAGTTTGCGATGGACTGCTTTTGGACTTTTCCTCATCGTTAGGATCAGCCATTTACAAAGTACGTTTTTGTAATATTAGTTCAACGGATACCCCTTTTTCTTAACTGTCTTAACTGTAGGGTTTTTTCACAAATGTTTAAACTAAAATTAATGAATCACGGTTACAAGAGAGTTACAACTCTTGATTGGGATGAAGTAGAAAAAATAAGTTGAATGAAGAAAAACGGCTGAAACTGCGCCTCGAATGGAACCTTGAATTGGCAGTTCCGTATGTCCAGAGTTTTTCTCACCTTTATAGAAGCTGAAAATACATTTTACATATTTGAACTTTTCAAAGAAAGTTCGATAAATGGATTTAATCGAAAGAAAAGATCCCTAATACCCTCGGTAAAATGTTCCTAAGAGCTAAATATATAGCAAACTTTATAGCGAATAGTTAGTAAGAAAAAATTTTCAAGTATCCTCCCTCGCAGGCACTATGACCAAATTTCAACAAATTCTACTAGGCCGTTCCCAAAAAACAAAAAAAAAAAATCAACTCTAATTTTGTTCTGTGGGTATTTTTCCAGGAACGGAATAATTTGAGTCGATTTGCACTGACAAGTTGTTTGTAAATTATCAATGGTGATTATTGTTTTTTGCTTTAATTGTGAGAGTATAAATAGCAGTAGGGCTTCCTTCCTAATAATTATTTTTGATTTCTTAATTTTGAGAAATCTAAATAAGCCTGCATACATAGAGGCATGAAATTAACCTGTGAACTGCTTTCTCTCTATTAGAGGACACATAACGCGGTTGACAGTCGAATTGCATGTCTTATGTACGCTAGTTGAACTTAGGTGCGAAGGATGCGTCTAAATGGCCTAATGATAAGGCTGCTATGATAGAACATTCTTTTGCTCAAACGAAGGGGAGATGATGATGTGCATAGATGAAAATCAACACCAATTGGCTGTCTATTGAGGTGAGATGCTTGGAAGCGCTGCCTTGTACCTGAGAAAGCAAAGAGAGATGAATACCATTTTTTTTTAATGTCTTGCTCATCGGTCCAAAATGCCCTTGATGATAAGCAATTATGCATATATTGTCCCATAAATCGCCAGATGTGTTGTTTCTGGTTGGGATTCAGAGAATAGAGATGGAATATGACTCATATTTATAATAACATTGTCATTTCAATGTGCTGATGTGAATCATTTGAGATCGATATCATTTTAAAGCAAATGGTCTCTCTCGACTTTATTTCCAGTGGAGAATTCAATTGATGGTCTGTATCTTTCTTATGATATTCAAATTATACTCCAAGCTCAATTTTTTTAATTCATTCTTCATGACTGCTGCGTGTATTCCTTTATACAAACCATCCCAGGTGCATAGGAATACAAATAGCGATGAGAAATACCACGATGATGAATCTGCTCTACTTTGACGAGTGGCCAGTAATAATGGTAATTACAACAATTAATTTAGGTTGAAGCCATAATACTTAAAATGAGTGACTGGTCATAGGGTCACCATTGCCTCGCGGAGTGCGTTTGAGGTATACCAGCAAATTTCTCAAACTAATCAATAATTTGAAGCAAAGATTCTAATTTCTTTCTAATTTGCATAGAAAATTCTAAAATAGCGAAACTTAAGTAGAACTCATAGGAGCATTCTAGCTGGCCTACAAGCTACGGTGCCCAACAGCTCGTTCGAGTCGAAAATGATCTCATTTGACAACGTTTTGGAGCATTTTTTCCAATAAATAATTTTCTGGAATTAATCGTGTTCGTTTATTAAACTGGAAGTTCTGCGAATATGCTTCGAAAACTGCTAAGGTTTTAACTTACTTGCCAACGACGTTTCCGAGAAGAGAAACGCGAACCGAAGTTTCAGAAGCAATGGACATGACCCCTAATAAATCGACAGATCAAATTTTCCAAGTGCATAGAAGAATATCTATCCTATCCTCTGAAAAAATTAAATTTATGTATCCATAAATGCCCATGTTAAATATAAACAGGCAATTGGAAATATAGAATATTGTTCTATTGGTTGACAATCTCGACAGCTTGAATTTCACCAAAAATTAAACGTGTAGATTGCAATGTCTTAGAGAATTAGGCCATCTCAAGTAAAAAAAAATGACTTCTAGTGCAAATAAGTCCAATTTTCCTCAAAGTCGCGAGCTGTATCGAATAATCTATCACACGACTAGACAGGGTCCTTGAGGCAAAATCAGTTAATTAATAGTATACTCTGAAGTTTAACCAATTACACAACAATGCCTGAAAAATGCTAATTCTTGGCCTTGAATGAAAATCAACGAAGTGAAAGCAATTTTGTTGATGAAAGCTGAGAGTTATTTTCATTGCAAATCGAAATTAACTGACAGTATTTATTCGTTTCTTTCTGTTTTGTTTTTGATTATTTACTTTCCTGAACAAAAAAGAGGAGCCAGTCTCTTCAATTGAGTATCTCATGATTCTCTGAAATCAAAGCTTCTGCCTGATCAGCTGAAGCAATTTTTTTTTCAGACTTTACGTCAATCCGGCAACTTCGCGGTTAAGAGTAAGATATTACAAAGAAGAATCACGAGTTTCATGATCAACCACACGCCATTATGTACTTGTTGAAGATCTTCATTGTTTATGAATCAATTTTCTATCAAAAGCGAGTCCTTTAACCATACTTTCAAGAAAATCTAATATCGTGCAAGAAGTTCTTGTTGTTATTTTAAATTATTTGTCTATTTCATAGCCACCAGTCATAGCCCTTGCGACACTCGATCATCTTAGACCTCCTCAACGCGCTAACTCTGTAAAACTAACTCCAAACTCTGTAAAACTAACTCCAAACTCTGTAAAACTAACTTCAAACTCTCTCATTTATCTGTTGCAGCTAACCGTTTTTCAGCTCATCTTGCAAAACTAAGTGCGTTGGGTATGTTTCAAAGAGCAACGTATAAAAACCAGTTGAAATTCTAAGAAAAAGAGATCTCTCATGCAAAACTACAACTCTCTTGAAAATAATGAGGAAGAATATGCTGAATCCGCGGAATCTATTCAAAGCAACGATAGCAATCACGTTGTAATGTACCCAGACGGATCATTAATGAAAGGTAACCTGAACTCACTCAACAAATTGAATCACGTCTAATCTTCCATGCAAAAGCAACCTTAGCGATCAGATACAAAGGAAAACAAGAAGAGGAAAAACAAATACAAGCTCTTTACGAAAATAATCAGTAAAACCTCTCATTTCGAGAGATTTTTGATGGTTTTAGAATGGTCTATATTGTTGACGACGATGAGATCATTTTTTATGCCCACGCACACGAGATTCCAGCCTATTTCGATGATTTTATTACTCTATTTCTCAAGCAAGCCAGATATTTCCTTATATTTGTAGTGGCATCGATTCTTCTTGAAATTTTCTTGGGATTTTTTGAGTACATGCATAAGGAAGAGATTATCCGACAGGTAACCAACACACATCGATTTGATTACGAATGCTAATGACATATCAGCTCCAAGAGTTTTATCCGACAGTGGCCAGAAAACGTTTGTTAGCAGTTTTTAACATGGTTACTTACAGTAAATTGTTGAAATTCGCCTGTAATGACTTAAATTTTTGATAAATGTGCAGTTGAGAATGGGTTCATTTTGATTTACTACTCGATTGGACTACTTGCAGCATGGAAAAAATCTTCAAGACTCCTCAATTATTTTACAGCGTTATCTATGGTCGGAGTTTTTATGCAGATGATGTTAGCTTACGCGAACAAGTAACCGCAGAAATTTTTTTGCAAACCGCTAATCAATGAATAGATTCAATGTGCTTATTTTTGTTGGACGATTTGCTGCTCTTGTCTATTCACGATATTTGAATCAGATACTCATCAGTGTACTCATGATGCCCAGGTTAGCTCCAGGGAACTCATTGCAAAGCAACAGCAATAATCATCAAAATCTGAACATTGCAGAATGAATTTTTCGTTGTTTTTCTTGCTATTTTCTTGAGTTTTAGTAAAATGTTTAACTCATTTGTAAATGAGGTTTTATTATTTGTTTTCATTGTCTTAGGTGCTATTTGTTAAGTTTAGTTCAACCACTTAATTTGGGGAGCGCAATCCGTGTTCTTAATTGTTTTCATAGGTCGCCAAGCATCCGGATAAATTCTAATAGAAAAAGTAGTTCTTTTGTGTAATGCAGTGAATTATTCTCATTTTTCAAGTTTTCCTGAGCTTTCCACGCTCACCTTAATCCAAATTCTATGTGATGAGTGGGCAGTGGGCAGTGGGCTGGGAACTACTCACTTAAAAGATTGCGTCACTATTTATTGTCAATAAATTTAAATTTTGAAAAAGTGAACTAAGAAACATCTTTTCTCTTCACTATCAGAGCCAATGAGCAAGAAGATTATAATCAAATTCAGGGAGGAACCTCAAGAGCGAGGCCAAGAAAATTTCATTAGTAAATAACATTTCGCCTGACCAGCATTTTGAATAATGTAACCTACTAAATTGGTAGGAAACGGTGATGACCAAGAGTATCTGCAAGTAAATCTGACTTCAGGAACAAGAAAGAAGCTAAAGGAAAAGGCCGAAATGAATCGCTCTTCGCCCCAAGGAGGAGGTAGCATAATCACTCAAATATAACATGTAATAACGCCGATTAGCAAAACTCTCTGGTCACTCGAAGCTTGGAACTGATAAATCACATGAGCCAGCTACCATCAATTTCAGAGACCCGAAAACCTCAGAATATGTTTCTGGGCTGATGACAGAAACACAGAACCAGATCAAGCAGATAGATTTAGTACTTGAGGATTTAATGAGCAAAAGATCCAGAATGAGGAAAGAGGATGAGACGAGCCCAACGGAAGAAAATGTTGCAATGACAACCGATAATAGTAAATTTAAATTCTACGCTCTCCTAACAGGTTTTTCCAAGGAGAGTATATAAATACTTCTTCTGTGAATACTCAAGAAACGTACCCTCTTCAGACCGATGCTTCACAACGGTCTGTTGGTGATAAAATCTCGCCTGGAGATAATCAGTATCTTATGACTGCAAGCGATGAAAGCGAATTCTCAGCAAGCAAGGCTAAAAAAGATGATACCTCTGCATATAAATCGAAATTCCAGAAGAAAGAAGCTGAAATTTTAATTGAAGATGGAGAAGTAATTGTTCCTCGATGAAGTTGAGGTCTCAAATATTACTCAGGAAGAAGGAGATGATAGAAAGCCAGAGTTAATACTAAATACATCAGAAGGTGACACTACTCACCAGGTAAGCGTTTTGGTCGATAGAACTCTTGTTAATTATTTTACAGTTTGATTTAAGTAGGTCTCCACAGCAGAACTTGACAAATGGATCGTATTATGTAATTTTACAATCAAAAGCTAGGTGGCTAATTTGTTTGGATATAGAGTGGTCAAAATCAGCAATATTCATCTAACAAGAAAGAAGAATTGGGCTATGGAAAAGATGCAACGGTAAAATTTACTTAGTAAATAACATCTGGAATAGCTGATTGTTTTCTCAGGTGTTGACGTCAGATTATTATGATTTGAGCAAAGCAGACAATAGCAATAGCTTGGAGCATGCTCGCTCTGTCAGGACTGAATTTGCGCTTGGCAAGAGTATCCAAGAAGTTGTTGACTCTATTCAAGGAAAGTATGAATTATAAATCCATGAATTGTATGATTAATTATTTTTTCCTAAAGGTCACCATCAGGATTCGACAGCTGGGTTAAACCTTCGATGATGAATATGCTCACTACTGAAGAGGATGCTCAACATTATAATGTTCTAGAGAGTCCAAATAATCTTTTTCATCATGGAAGAGAGCAGGACACGCTAGAAATAGTGTCAGAGCAGCGTACAGAAAGTGAAGAAGCTGAAGATTTCAGAGTCAATGAGTTCTCTACTAAATTTAACAATCTTAATGTAAATCATGGGACTTCTTCTCATTCAAAAACATCGAAAACAAGCTCTCACGCAAAGGAGAATCGCTCTAGGCAACTCGATCCCAAACCTTCAGACACTGCCATCTCAAGCTCCAAAAATTCCGCAATTAAAACTCATAGTAGCCAAGAGTCCTTAATTCAGATTCAAGATTCATATGTCAAAAAGGGATCGATATATGAAAAGATTCTAAAATCCACGAAACTCACTAAAACCAAAATTATCATGGCTAATAAACCTGCAAAAACTGAAGGAGACTCTTTTGTAGCCGACCAAGGTTTCTCAGGAAAAACCTTTTTTAAGCAGGCTAAAGATGCTTTGGTAGTTGTCAATAATGAGACCGAAATAAAGGATTCCTCAAGAATAAAAGAAGAAGACAATCAAACTTCTGCCTTAGCGAAAACGAAGAAACCGGAATGGCAAATTGGAACTGCGAAAAAAACAGGCAATATGAAACTCAAGGACCAAGTGAAAATATTAAAAGAGCATGAAAAACAGCTCATCAAAGAAAATGAAGAGGTCAGGGATTTAGAAGGATCAAACGTGCTGAATCAACAGGCATCCGATCGAAAACCTGAAGAGAGGATAGAAAATGAAAACAAACAGAAGAAAGGCCTTGGAATGTTTTCTGGATACGGAAAAGTATTGATTTCTCCAAAATTGAGCAATATCACACCCGACTCAAGCACCATCCAAGTCAACTCTATGGGAAACATTACCAACATCTCTCAAGAGTTCACTCCTGAACCACAGCAATTCCAAAGTATCAAAAAGACCACTACCGGAAAAAATTCCGCTACCAATTCGAAAGGCATCCTCAGACAACCAGGATCAGCAAAGAAAGTAGTAAATTCTGCTAAGAAAGCAACAGAAGATAGATCCTTTCAAGCCAATAACCAGTCACTAGGAAAAAATGATCAGAAAAACCTGCTACAGAGCTCTTACACTGCTAACCCTGGAAATCTTCTGCTATCTGAACTAAACTCAAGTCGAGAAGCAATCCACTCAAATCGGATGCAGCAACCCCAAAAAATACACGAGATGATGGCTTTGAATTCTCCTAAGACAGACACACTCTATCTCATAAGAAATAATCCTACCAAACTACAAAATGAGCTTATCGGGAGCCCAGCCTCTTCATCGCTCCAGAGACCACAGACAACTAGCGCCAAATACATCAGTGCGAGCCCAGCCGTCTCCAAAGACAGCTCTAACAAACCTCATTATAATATAGAATCATTAGTAAACTCTGCTCGCTTACGAGAAGATAAAATCTTTGCCACACACGACTACGTTGATTTTCTTATAATGTCCAAAGAAGAGCTGCTAACTAACCCAGGTGTCCATATTCTCAACTTGAATCACTGGGAAAAGATCGCTAATGAGTTTAGAGAAAGCACGAAAGAAAGCGAACCCAAGAGCCGCCCGGAAACGTCCAACGATTATGTTTATCAAAAGAGCGTCGATTGGATGAACGAAAGGGCCAGTAAAATAGAGCAGTTGAAGCATAGTATAACAAAGGAAGAGATGCAACATTGCACCTTCCAACCGTGGACAAATACTAGTTCTTCCAAGCAATTATCTGGGAAGTTGCAAACCCCAAACAATAATAGATATCGCTGTATGAGGTTGACAAGTCCAAGTCAGAGATCAAGGTCTCAGCCCAGTGAGAGAGGGCTCCAATCGTATTCAAAGTTACATGAGAAACAGATCAAGTTTAGGGAGTCCACAGCAAAGAAAGGCTCTGCACGCAGATTTGAAGAGAGCAGCGAGAAAAAGGATGTTAGCAAGGTCAGTGAAGCAAGTGCTCCTTTTGTGAGAGATCTTACTCAAGAGGATTATTTTAAAAGACCATCGCTGAGAATTTCGGACGCGTTGAAGAAGTTGCAGGAAAAATAAGTTTGCTTACATATATATTCCGCCATGGCCATGGACAAAGTCATGTCGTTCGAAATCGTTGAGTTATATTACTGTTCATTTATTTGCTTATGAAAAAAATTAAATAAGGGTGGTTGAAAAATTTATCAGACCAAGTCATTCAGTTTAATTCATCTAAATATGAGATAACCTCTGAATATTAGTTGCTGTCTGGAGAGCATGGGAGTGAGAGAGAAAAAAAAAGCAGTTTATTCTTCGAGACTCGAAAATTTATTAATCCAGCATCATTACCGTAAATTTTTTGAACATTTAGGACAAATGGTCGTTTCGCATTTAGAACAAATTCGAATTTGATTTAATTATTCAAAATTTAAATGACTCAAATTTAAATTCAAACCATGTCCTTTAATTAAACTCACAAGATTTGTTTTATCGTCTTCTTCTCAAGCTCAATAGAAGTAGCTGCAGCTATCAGGGAGAAGTTGTCCATATAAGACCCTTTTGATCAACAGTTCACGCACGATTAAATACCAAAACATGTTTTAAATAATCTACTTCAATAAAAACAGTCTAGATAGAGGCACTAACGAAAAAACACGGCTGTTAGAAAGGACCTAATAGATTCAATTTATCAATATTTCTCATCAAAACGTGTTATTTTTTTCAAAAAAGATGAAAAGTTTTATCATTATCATGTTGATTATATCGTATTAAACCAGCAAAATAAGCGGATTCGTATTGCATGTATTCGAGTCATAGGTGTTGTGCAATGTAGACAAGAAAGAGCAAAGAAAAAAAGTGCAACTTCTCACAAGATCTGCTGTTAGAATCATTTTTCGAAAGATTCTTTATAATCTGCGCTGGAACGAATTAAACGTTAACAAATTCAAAATATTTGATTTTGAATTCGATTTTCGCAAATTGGGTTTAAATGGCCAATTATCAATTATAAAATATCAATTTTTTTGTTTTTTTGCGAAGCAATAAACTTGGATACTCGAATCAGCTCCATGCACCAGAACCTCCTCGCTCACGATTTAGTCAGTCAAAAAGAGAACATCGCTCCTTTTTTCTCCTCGAAAGACAGCACAACAATTCAAAGCACTCTTACTCTGAACAATAACAACCGAGTCTTCGGAACTGAATTATCAAATCTCGTCTATTCAAAATCAACAGATGTCTTGAAGTCTCAATATGACATTACAAAAAACGTGCAGCCCTCCCTTCAATCCACTCAAGAAATCTACCAAATCGTGAAGAACCCTCTCCTTCACTCCGAGCAGCGCGGAAGCGAAAGCAACGCCTCGACTACAATGGAAACGGAAAATGATCTTTCACAAATGAATATCGAACAGTCGACCTCATTTTTCAAACCGAGAAACTTAGAAGACTCGTTCTCGGAAAACATGTCACTCTTTTACCTCGATATCGAGCCAGCAGATCTCGAGCGACTCGATAACCCTCAAAGCGTGGCAGTCTATGCTAAGGAAATTAGCGATTACATGAAAGAAACTGAAGAAAAATATTTAGCGAGACCAAACTACCTCGCGAAGAGCCAGAAAGACATCAACGAGAAAATGAGAGCGATCCTGATCGATTGGCTTATTGATGTTCATTTGAAGTTCAAACTCTTGCCCGAAACCCTTTATCTCACTGTAAATCTCATCGACCGCTACCTTGAGCAAGTTCCCGTCACACGGCAAAAACTGCAACTGGTCGGGGTTGCATGCATGTTGATTGCTTGCAAATACGAGGAAATATATTCACCTGAGGTGAAAGATTTTGTTTATGTAACCGACAAGGCCTACCGCAGGGAAGAGGTGCTCGAGATGGAAGGGAAAATTCTCAGTGTGCTGAAATTCCAGCTGACCACTCCTTCTTCGTTCAGATTCTTTGAGAGATACGCTCAGTTGGCGAAAGCTAGTGAGAAAGCTTATCACCTTGGGTGCTATTTGCTCGACCTTTGTCTTATAGAATATAAAATGATGAGGTACACTCCAAGTATGCTGGCGTGCGGTGCGCTCTATATTGGAATGGCGATGACAGGGAATAGAGGTTGGAGTGACATGCTAGTGAGGAATAGCAAGTATGAAGAGCGCGCTGTGAGAAACTGCGCTTCGGAACTCGCAATGCTGGTGGCGCCGCTCCATGAGAAGATTGCGTTGACAGCTGCACGAAGGAAATATTTATTGCCGAAGTACAGTGAGGTTGCGAGAATTGATCTTACGAACTTTTGTTGAAAACGGAGAATCCGGATTGAGTTTTGTACCTTTGGAAAAAGAACAGTAAAAGGTTCTTTTTAGGGGTGTTTTACAGACAGTGCCATAGGGATCTATTGGTGCTGTCTTAGAAAAATAAATACGTTATATCTAAAAATAAAAATTGTGTTACGAAAACTTCATTTTTTTGTTTAACACTTAGTAAAGTTTGAATGCATGCCATTCGTTTATTCAAGAAAAAACATGCTAATTTCATAAACATGCTGCTCTATCATACTGAGAGAGACCAAGACTTTAATCTTGGTCATGAGAATTTAACAGATCTAAATGATCGACAAATCATCCAATAGAAAGATGAGATAAGAATTTTTCGTAAGATTTGGGTTTCTTACTCAATTGATGTTGCTTAGATATTCTATTTAAGCTATCAAGTGGAAACGATTTATCATGTTGAATATATCGAGATCATAATATCTTTGCCTTAGGGCTCAACACTCTCATTTTCATTCGTATGATATGGAAAAAAATTTATGTAGAGCTATGATGATGATAAGAATTCTTTTGGCTTTGACTTAACAAGTGGGAAAAAAAATCATTTACATTACTCTAGAAAAATCTGTCTCTAGCTGAAGATATGGTACAATGAAATCTCCCACTAGTTTATTTACGGAATCATCTCTTTCAGCAATTTTTCACTAGAAAGTGAGTACAGTCAGCACTTATTTGTTTTGCATGACAGCAAAGAGGAACAAAAGAAAAAGATGAAACTCTAAAATAAATTTCCGAATTTGTTTAGAACACGGAATATTTGGAACTATTGAGAATCAATAAATTTTTAAAGTTCAAAACACCTGCTTCTTTCAAAAGCAAGTCCTATGCATCCAACAAAAAAACCCCAATTTTAAACAGCTCTCGAAGTCTTCTCTTGCGGTTCTCTAAACATCTTGTATCAAAGATATTATCGTCAACCATCAGTTACCATTTAAACTCCAATATATCAGCAGGTGTTGCAGCTTTTTTTCTTTTTTTTTCTTTATGCGCAGTTAATAGCATTACGCATCAAATAAAGACTATCTTCATCTTGATATCGACTGATGGGACCTTGAGTGTTGTCGAAATTGGATGCACAAATTAGCTATTCCGTGGTTTTTAATAAAAAGCGCAAGTTTTGTTCGAAATGCTAATTAAGAAAATTAACGATTGAGTTGTGATGAGAGAATAATTTTGCAAATCTCTGATAATTCTGTAAATTTTATTCAAAATTAAAGGGGTAAATATCTTGGTTCAAATCGATTATATTGAGTTTCCAAACCAAACGAGGTGTTTGCCTTTATTTAAATATATGACCAAATTAGCATCACCAAGTTCTTGAAAAATCCATACTTGCTCATAAAAGCATTAAAGAAAATCTCACTTATCTAGTCTTATCCCTTTCTAACCAAGTGAATTCATATAAAACTCCATATATGACGTTATTCGCGCGTTCCATGCTATGTCGAACTATAATTAAGAAAAATATTCGCAAGCATTCTTTCCGAAAGACCATGTTTGTGTCCTTTGTATAGTTTTAGTAGCCTAAGTGCCTTAATTGCGATTATGCCCTTCAATTAGTCCAGTATTGTCAGTGTATTTGAGCTGATTCCAATGCTGTGATCTACTATTGGTAGGACAAGCTATTTTCTTCATCAATAAAATAAATTACACAAAGTGGTTTTAGTATTCGAGAGCTAATCACTTAAGCCTCACTTCATTATCAATTCATTAGAACAGCATGAAAAGAGCTAAAAAAGCAATGAGGTCGTTGAGATATTAACCGAATCTCTCCGAAATTAATTATTTTTCCAATGTTCTTTTTTGTTCGTTCGCAACTTTAATTTGCCTGGCTTTCAGAGAAACAATAAGGCTCAAGATCCTCAGTAATTAATTATTAACCAAAAATTTGCTGAAATCAGGAAAATGATCCCGAATTTGAAAATTGTCTCATCGATGGAACCCAATCCAACACTAACTCAAGCTTTACCTCAGCAGTTTCCACCACAATATTACTTCCAGAGTAGCTCCATCTTGTTCAACCATTGCTCTAACGCCAATCTCATTGAAGGCGAAGTCTCAAAGACCCTTCACTCCGAAATGAGCGTCGAAACCAACGAAGCCACTCAACCAACGACTGAAGATGTGTATCTCACTTCAGAACAGCTCGAAACGATGCGACTCTCCTTCATTGCTTTTATTCAACCCTCAATGAACAGGCAACCTGAGCTCGATCACTTTGTTGAGATTTTAAAAGACAATGTTACGCTCAAATTCGATAAATTTCCAAGAGTAGAGGCTCTAATTGACAATTATGATGGTATGATAAAAAAAACGTTAATTAAGCCCGGGAACATCTCAAAGAGGAAATGGTGGATTGATGAAGAGGTAGCTGTCTTTACAGCTTCAGTGGTATATTACGCATTTCTGAAAGAGGACGACGAGACAGACAATATCGTAAGTTTATTTTATGTTAACGCTAATAAAAGCGTCAATTAAAATTCTCTTAGGGTGATGAAGGGTGGAGATTTATCGCGGGCTTTTTCCCAAGCAAAGACGCTGAGCAAATGCGTCAGCGATGGCAAACCTATTTGAAAAATAATCTCTCGAAAATGCCTTGGAGCACGCAAGAAGATGAGATTTTGGCAATGCTCGTTCAGCAGAAAGGTACAAAAAAGAAATGGAAAGAAATCGCGGAAGAATTGCATCGGTTAGTGGGATCAGATGTTCCGAGACATGGCCGTCAATGTAGAGAGCGGTGGAATAATTATTTAGATCCGAATGTAAATCGAGGCTTGTTTACAGAGGAGGAGGACATGAAGCTCCTTCAAGCTTTCTTGCAAGTGGGGAAGAAATGGTCAGGGATTTCGAAGCTTATGGGAAATAGAACTGAAAATTCTGTGAAAAATCGTTTTCATAGTTTGATCAAAAAGCTCAAGTCTAAATTAAAGGCATGCGAAGGTGAATCGAATTTGGAGTTTGAAAGGAAGCTCGTTCAAGATTATCTTTTTGCGAGATCCGAGTCTGATGCTTTGAACTTGTCAAGTATTACTTCCAATCGAACATCAGCTGAAAGTCGAGATTCGATGAGGACGGTCGAAAGCGACCACATGATAGGGTCTCTAAATGAGTTTCAGCTGCATCCTTCTTATAAGTCAGCAAGTATGCCTTTCATTAAGGGAAATGAGGGAATGCAAAGTCAAAATTTCAAAAGCTGTCCAAAAGAAATGAATTTTTCTGAGGATAGAATGCAACTCACTCAGGCGCAGCAAATGCCACAATCAATTGCTAATCGATCTAGCTATTACACGTCCGGACCCAATATGAGCGCGTCATCTTTTCCTTACAGGAATATAGAGCAAAATACTTTACAAAACCAACAAATAAATTTTCAAAACCAACAAATAAGTTTTCAAAATCAGCAACCTAAGAACTTTGGCTTTCAGGCGAATTCCCAATTGAATATGCAAAATTATATTAATAGTGATCAAAGATACGTTCAGCAGACGTCGATGAGTCAATTGCCAATGGGATATCCACAGAACAGTTTCAATGGTATGAGGATGCAAAATAATTCCATGACTAATTCTTCCTCATTTCCGGGTAATCAGCAGCAAAATATGCAACACTACAATTCTCAACAGTTCTATAATTCTTCTCAAAATCCTACCAACAGCATAAATTCTCAGCTGTATTTGCCTCTAAATTATAGCTATAGCCAACATTATTTGAATAATTGGAATTCTTCTACCAAAAATCCCAGCACACAGAGCTCAATTCCAAAGCTTAATCAAAATTATTATGGAAATAACAACGGTCTTTCTACTGGCACGCAACAAAATCCAAATAGCTTCCATCGCCAACCCCTCATTCGACCTCAATTCATCAATGATAACGGTCAGAATTTATTACAAAACGAATCACAAAGTCTTTCACTTGCCGAAAATAATCTTGGCAAAGTGAGTACCATGCAAACGACTTTTCCGTCTGAAGTTTTGAATGTAATGCAAAACGAGAAGAATGATACATCTGCAATTGAAAAGGCTGTTACTAAAGAGGTCAAGAGCATGGTGCATCAACTTCGTCTACAAGCGCATGAAAAAAGCCAAATTGACCAACGAATTGGGAATAATCGGCTTGTATTTGCTATCGTAGACACAACAACGAATGAGATATACATGACTAATGCTGTCACAAAAGAGAACTATGAGCCTACCGTCTTAACAATGGCAGGAAACGGTTTTTCTCGGCCAGGATCGATGCTTTTTGAAACATCTCCTTTCAAGTCAAACTATCCTGACCCAGCCTTGAACAATAGATTTTATAACAGAGACAATGACATGTCTCCCTTAGGATTTGCTCACATGAGCTACCTGGCAGGAATGAACGGAGGAAGCTTTGATAAGGTCACTTTCGAAACTCCTACAAATATGCCTCCAATCTAATTCGAACAAAAAACGCTAAAGAATAAAGAAATGCAACATCCGACACAAATCAAGCAAATTATTGATTTGATTATCCTGGCGCTCATCCCGAATGAATGGAACACCTCTTTGTTTTTTTTCTTAGTTTCTATATTTTATTATTTATGTTTATTAAAATTATCTTCGTCTCATGATTCTTCGCTTGATCTTAATAAATCATTAAACATGCTATAATTTTTTATCTTTTTTATTCTTCATCTTTTTTCATTCATTCTAATAACAATTTTTCTCGGTATTTCCTTAAATTTCATTTCTTTTCTTTCATCATAACACTCAGTATTTCTGAAAAGCAGAATGATGCTCTGAAAATACAAAAAGATAAAGAGATATATCCCAGGTAATTTGAGGACGACAGAATATTTACTACACAATATAAAATTGTGTGCTCATCTTCGCAACAATATATATATAGGAGGATATCCTTCAAAACTTAAAAAAAAATTTGGTTTCCAAAATCTTCAGGCAAAGCCGTTTCGAAAGAAAAGCCTTCAGATTTCTTCAAAGTAATAGTTAATATGATACAGCTCATTTAATCGGTATTTTCTGAATCGAAGCCCTCTGGGAATACATGATTGTATTTCCCATCTGAAGGAGGTGTCTTTTCGTTTACATGATCAGTGATTTGGTCCTTGAAAAATTCATTTTCAAATCCAATTATCCGAGGCCCAGTTGACATAGAGCCTTGGTAGGCCACTGACTTTTGTGTGTACGACTTTATCTGTTCGCTAAAATCAACTTTATCGATGTCGTTGAATAAATCAATCTTGTTTGGAGACTTTGTTCTTCCCTTGGTCGGTACATCATCAACGATAAATTCTTTCTTAGGTTTCGGAACTAATGCAAAGATTATCAGTAACCTTACAAATTTGTTCGAAAAGTACAATCAAAAGGCTTGTTTTCTTTGAATCTGTGAAGTCGCTGCAACGCGCTCGAATTCGTCGTGTCCCAGGTTTCTCTCTTTTGAGCAGGATCTTTTGATTCAAAGTCCCATTCCGTTTCTTTTTTCTTCTGTTTTTGACCAGTTTCTTTCTGTAGCGGACTAAACTCAATCTCTTTTGGCTCAGGAAACTGCTTTTCCGTTTCTTTGTGGCCTTCTCCATGCTATTACAGAATTAGATGGGTTTACTAGTAGTTATAGACTGTTTACTTCTCTTTTCTCTTCTTCCTCGGATGAAAAAAAATTTTTCTTACTCCTTGCGAATCGCTGCTCCGCTGTTGTGACGCTTGCGCTGGAATTGCTTTTCGTTGCTCCTGCAGATTCACTGAAACCTTGCAAATACTCTTTATTTTTCGTCGCGTGGTCTTTGCTTTCAGGGCTAGGATCAATGCTAAGAGGCAGCTTATCCTTGCCTCGATATGTTCCTCGGTTGCTAGATTTCTTGCTGTCCAATGTCTTCTTGTTTCTGAATTGCAAAGGTTCTTCTCCCTCAGAAACAAACTCATCTCCGCTTAGATAGAACTCCTGATATTGATCATCCTTAGAAAAGTTGTCTGCTCTCTCCGTCGCTCTCCTCGTCGTACGTTTGTGCTCGAGTCTCTAGTTTATGATGAAAAAAGGATCGCAATAATATCTTCTCTAAAATAGTCGAATATAATTACCTCCTGTATTTTTTTCACAAGAGCGTCGTTCCTTGCTCGAGTTTCAACTCCGAAGCCTATTTCTCTTGCTACACAGTTGCCCATTAGGTGTTGTCTCCAATATTGCTCTAACGATGAATTATTGGATAATTATTAACGAAATAAAAGTAGAGTCAAACAATAAATAAAACAAGGCACAACCCGAATTCTTAGTTTGTGATAATAGTTTCATTTCATGAAATTAATCATTTTATTATTAGCTTGACCTCCTCATTTGTTCGAGGCTATAATTCGATTCATATTCTCTCTTTCTAAGTAGATTCTCACTGATTAGCCCATGAATCGGGATAATTATCTTCCATATACACTCCTCTAATGTATTAATTTGAGCAATGTGTACAAGACACGCAAGAGTAAGATAGCCGAGGGTTATTAAACCTTAGTTTCCTTGGAAAACAAGAAAGAAAGAACTTATTTTTCCTTATATTCCATATTTTCATAACCTACCCCTCCTTATTATTTTCTTTTTGTTGGATCGCAGAGGTTTGCATTTCAAATTTAAAAGTTTATTCATTTCGAAACTTAAGAAACAGAAGAGTATTAAGATTCGCTCTACAGAAAATTCAATGCAGACTTCCAGCCAACGCGATGACCGCCTGAAATACCATCTGCTTCAAGGAACTAAATTTTCTCCAACCGATGGGATACTCACCCACTCGACGCTATCTGGAAATGTGAGGTGAGCGTTTGTCAAATGCCAATGCGTTTACAAATTATTGCTTTAGTCAACAACAACAGAAACCTAATCAAATAGTATGCAAGAAAATCACTGAAGAACCAGTCAAAATCAATAAAGAAGGCGATGGGAAAAGTGAGAGCATATAGAAATTGAGAGGTTTTTAATGATTTCTTGATAGATTTTGTCCCATTGGCGTTGACGATTGATAAAAAGAAAAAGGCGCCTTCGAGCGACATCGATCCAGCAAATCGAGTTAATTTTGATGCGAGGCAATTGATGTTGAATTTATCAGAAGGGCAATTGGTCGGAGGAGTGCCTATTGAACAAAAAAATGAATCACAGCAGCACAAAAAACCCGCTCAGCATACAAAACCGCTAAACTCGTCCGCCTCGCAAACAAATTTATCAGCAAACCCTTTTTTCGACAGAATAGCCGTGAAAAAAGAAAAGAAAACTAATGTAAATCGGCAATCAAAACCTATAAAGCAGCTTCAGTCGTTTTCACCTTCGAAAACGCAAACATTCGAGCACAAACCTCGATCTAATATCATAAGCAGCAAAAACCTTCGTGAGGCTTCCAAAAGCAAAGAGCCTACACGAACGAATTTTCCAAACAATCTTTTTAACACCATCGCAATACAGGGAATACCCACAAGAACGAAATCCTCTCCACCAAAATCTCGTACAACCATATTGTTCTCAGAATCCTCTAATATGATTCGATAGGCGTATCGAAACAGCTTCAAACTAAGGCTAAGAAAGTTAAGAAGAACGAGGAGAGCCAACCACCAAAGCCCACAGTGAGCCAGGGATTCGATCAGATGATTCAAGAGAATGCAAAGAGACTTCTTGAGGATATGAGGAAGCAGAAGGGCAGAGAACAAAAGCAGAAGGAAAACTTAACGAAGAAAAAACACAAAATTATTGAAGATGATCAGAAAATTCGCGAGCTAAACAAGCAATTTTATCAGCCCGGTAGGCAGAAGCGTTCGAATTACGCATGGGGGATCGATCAAAGGAAGTTTCAGAATTCGAGCGGAAGAGGGTTTTATGATATGAACCTCGAAAGCAGCCGGTCTGAAGAGAAAAAACAAAGGTTCGGACGAGATGAAAGTTATTCAAACGACGCGCAAAAACGGTCCCATCCGAAGCCTTTGCAGCAAGGAACGAGGACGAGTGAGGATAGTTTCAGCGGGAAACCTATCAATTTGAAAAGGTTAATTAGTCCGGAGCAGGAGAATAAAATAAGGTTGCTTATGGGACAGAAGGTGGCGGATAAAGAAACTATTCAAAAGGAGAAACAGAAAATAAAAGAAAATTTGATGAGGACTCAAGAAAGTGTGAAAACTCAAGCGAAAACTAAACAACCAAGTGAAAATGAAAGGATCCAGGACCAAAACGCGCGAAAGAATCAAGCGAAGGGAGGTAAAATGAAGCATCCAGGGAAGACCCCGACTGCTGGTGACAAATCAGCGAATAAAAAATCGAATTTAAATGATTATAGCCCAATAAAAAAATCTGACCAGAGTTCAATGATTCATGCTTCTGTTTCGCCTAAAGAAGATGAAGAAGATCAGAATTTTTCTTCCCTTTACCACCAATTCCGCAATATCGTTGATGATAAACAGTATCAGACTCTCCAACAGCAGGAAAGCTCCAGGATCAGTCGTGATGCGAGTTATTCTCAGCACTCAGCTCGCCAAAACCCATTTAATTCAAATGCAAATAGCACTGGAGCGAAAGTTTACAGCGAGCGAATATCCGCATTAGAAGAGTATTCTGACGTCCAACAACAAATTGCTGATGAAATCGGAGGAATATTGCCCTCAAACCAGAAAAGCTATGAGGAGGACTCAAGAGTCCATCGAGAGCAAGGGACAGATATCAAGAGGTCACAACAGGACTTAAGTGATTTTAATGAAGCGGAATCACAGCTGAAATCGTCCATGAAAGAAGAACAAAAAGAGTTTGTAGAGGCCACTCCTACAAACAACGTGAACCTGGAGCGTCATAATCGGGATGTGTCTACTGAAAAAAATGAGAGAGTGTCAGAAAAAAGTCCTATGAACCAGGAGTTCGAAGGAGAACTTTACGACGAGACTTACTTTGAAGATGAAGAGGCATATCGACAAAATTTTGCGATTATTGAGGCTGCAGTTATATTTATTCAGAAAAATTACCGAGGGTATTTGACGAGGAGGCTGTTGGCCGAATATTTGGAGCATGTCAGGCAGCAGCAAAAGCAGGAGCAGAGAGGGAGAATGGCTCAGACAATGGGGAATTTTTACGGCGATGGGAAAAAGAGAGACAACAGCGAAGATTTAAGAGAAACTGGACAATACTATTCGGTGGAGCGTCGTCCTGAGCGGAGGTCGAAAAGTCTCGATGAAGATATGTACTTAGGAAATCGAAGTACGAGAGCTCAAGAAAGATATCATCAAGCTGCGCTTGCTGAAGAGAATGATGATGAAATCTCGCAAGAGGAGTATTTGAAAGAATCGAAGCTAGACAATGAGAGAGAGCAAGAGACGGAAGACTATGATCAATATCAATTTTTGAACCAACAGCTCAGGAGTGAGATGCTTATGAATAATGCTGCTCAGTATGACGATGAGAAGAAAAAGAAACGGATGTTTAAAGAAGATATGCCGCAAATAGCAAGTGATAATAATTTAGACGTCAGTATTGAAGAAGAGGAGGTAGTAGAGGGAGATAGAGATGACAGAGGGCAGAACGATGCTAAAGAGAGCCCATATAACATATTGAAAGAAGGACAAACGAACCTCATGCAGTTTATCTCAAATCAGAAGATGAGTATGAGTGAACTTGACTACGACCAGCCTGAGAAGGACCAGGAAGACAATTCAGAAGAGATTATCTCTAATCAAGAGAGCAAAGGGCAGCGTTCTGAGGGGATTATTCGGTATGATGATAATGATACCGCAAATCAAGCCTTTGAAGAGCAAAAAGATCATAGAAGACAGAATCAACAACAGGCAGTCGACTCTAAGTTGCCTGGTAGATACCAAGAGAGCGATAGTCCCAGAAAATCGGCAGAGTCAGAGGATAAATTTGCGAGCAGTGAAGGCGCAGGCCAAGAGAAGGTGATTTTCGTTTCGACGATAAATAGTGAGGATGAAGGAATTGCAAATCAAGGAAACCAATTGGAAGAAGAGGACAACAGCGACAAGAAGAGCCGAGATGCTGATACAAAGGCTGAGGCTCTAGCTGAGGAGGCACCTACTAGTAATTCATTGCAACAACCTTTCGACAGAGCTGCTAGCTTGAGTTCTGCTACGAAAGAAACCAATAATGAAGCTGTTTCAAAAAATTTCGCTTTCGCCTTCAACACAGGTGAAAATACTGAAATAGAAAGAGAAAGTAATCGCTATTATACTCCAATTTGCAATTAATTACATTATCTATCTCAAAAGGTCAACTGTTCGATTCAAAACAAGGGAGTAACACAAAAATTCAAAGCAACAGATATGGAGAAGAAGAGGAGGAGAAATTTACTAGGAGTGAACTCTCAGACAATAAAAACGTTTATAACCCAATACTATCGCTACAATCTCCAATCGTGGGTGATAGGAACCTCATTCAACAAACAGTGGAATTAAGCACTATTTATCAACATGTAAAGCAAGATATCCAATCACAATTTAATTAAACTATGCATACGTCTAGGAGCTTGTAAGGGTCCGTGAAGAGCAAGCTTCAAAACTCGCGGAAATAATTAGCCAGCTATCAGTTCTGCAGAGCACTGATCCACAAATGAGCGATAAAGCCAAAAGTTTTATTGAAAATCTGCAGCATCAGCTCGAAGAGAACCAGAAAAAACTGCAAGAAAATATCGAACTAGAAAAATCATCAACGAAAACATCTAATTTGACTTTAAGCAACGACAAAAGCCTTCTCAGCCAAACCGACTCTGCGGTAAAACTCAACAATGCCCCTGGGGAGTACCTCCAAACCTCAGTTCTCTCATCCCAACCTAATCTACAGATTCCTAAAGGTAAACAAAAAAAAAAACCAACTAATCCTTGAATTTATTCATTTTTGCTTTCTAGTCGTTGACGTTTCAGCTCTATCCAAATCCGAGACCAAGCAGCCCGAGCTCTCTCCGTCTAGATTTAAACTCCCACACAAAAAGCTGCCGTTCCAGAAGCGAGATTATCTGAAAATCGATACCGACGCAATCAACAGAGAGCGAGATGCTGAGGCCCTGAGAAACCAGCAGCAGACTAGTATGAGTGACAGCCAAAGCGGCTTAAATTTAGATCTCGTACAAATGAGACTCGCGCTTGGATCTGAGCAATTGATAAGAGAGGAATCCATCAGGACGTTCTCTCAAGCGATGACATCGCCGATGTAAGGACAATGTTTTAGACATATCTAATTGAAAAAACAATAATAGAGCTGCCAGAATGCAGGATTACGATGATTATGATATTTCCGAGCTTCAACACGACGATGAGAATGAAAATGCTCAGAGCATCTTCGAAAGAGATCCTTTCAAGGAGTTCACTCACAAAAAATTTAAGGAGTTATTACAGAAGGAGAATATGATTCAGATGATTAAAGCGAGAGAGCAGGCACTTGAGATTCGGCATAAATCGCATGTGGATTATATCAATAAAATGCTGGATAACAAGCGGTTTTCACCTCGAACGTTCGATCATAAGAAATTGGAACTCGAAAAATGGGTTACGAAGGAAAGAGAGCAGATAAAGAAGAGCAAGAAAGATATCGAGAGGGGCTGGACTAGTTTCGCTGACGCCATTCAAAGGGTAATAATTGCTTATTTGGAAAATTGTAGCTGAGATCAAATTAGACGCAAAGAGATATCGAGTTTATGAGGAAAGTCAATGTAACCCAAGGAGATCAGAAGACAATGCTAAGCGACATGAGCTTGCGAAATTCGTTTACCGACGAAGAATTCCACTCTTCGAAACGGCTGTACTTCAAGAGCGACGGGGAGACCGGTGAATCAGATCTCGAGAATTCCCAGCGATTGGAAAGATTCCCAAAAAGCTCATTTGCGAACAAAACTCCAAGCTCATCGAAAAACGTGATAAAAATCATTGAAAGCCTCAACGTTAAGGAGACCAAAACTGAAGAAATTGAAAGCGAAAAGCAGCGACACGCTTTTCCAGAGCTTGGTGATGATAATAATCCGTTAGACAGTGACAGAAAGATGGATGAAAAGGCTGAACACAAGGACGTAGAGGACTTGTCCCATCGAAGACAGTCAGTTCCATCAGAAGAGGAGGAGTATCAAGATGACTTTGAAAGCGTGACTCCAGAAGATACGCTGAAGGACTCGTTGGTGGTCAAGAGCACCATGAAAGAGCTCAATCGTGAATCCCAAGAGAAGGAAACGGATCCTGAGTTAGAGCAGAAGCTAAAAGAGCTTGAAGCCATTCAGGAAGAGGTGTTTTCTAAGAAAAGCTATGAGCCTGAGAGAGGCAAGGCGGAAATAAATACCGAGAAGAGACCATGGCAAAAAGAAAAGTTCTCACCTGAAATCCCTGAAGAAGTCGAAGAAGATGAGAACAAGGAAAAAAATAACGAGGATGATGCTTCTGAGAGCAGTGAAGCAGACGAAATTGACTTGATGAGAAGCTCTAAGGGCTTTGGTCTTTCAAAAGGCTTCGGTCTTGCTAAAAATCAGCCTCGTTATGAGACTTCTGCTGAAGAATTTACTGCTGAAATGAACGAAAAACTCCACGAAGAGCTCAGGGAGATAACCCATGGATTTAAAAAGAACTACGATGAGTCTTCTAAATCCCAAAAGGAGCCGAAATATTTAAAAGACATGGAAGTTGTTGAATTCGAGCCCATGGATTCTCCACAAGAGCGACCAGGCCCAAAAAACGGTAATTATTGTTCTCATATTATGCAGGGAATAATTTTTGTTAACAGTTTTTGTAATCGATAAAAGCGGAGCAAAGGAAGAGGAAGCTCGCAATCGCTTTGGAGCTCAGTCTTATACTTATGGCAAAAAAGAACTCTCGAAAGAGGAAAAAGTAAATAAGATCACAGAAGCGGTGATGTTGCATCTTTTCAAAGAACTAACAAGTAAGTTATTGGCTTTTCCTGTGAATCAACCAATATTTTCTTTCAAAGACGAGAAAACGCTCTTCAGCAGTGCAAGCAGGTCTCAGAATGAAAATATTCAACCATCATCAAATCTCAAACAGAGTGAGACCCATAATACAAAACAAGACTCTGCGGCATCTCTTCCTGAGACCACAAATACGAAAATTGCTGATGGAGGAGGCTCAAGCCAAATGCTAAAATTAAGTGATTTAATCGAGAATAGAGATAATTTCAGCACTGGAGGTTTTAGCTCAGGGTTGACTGCTCATCCTATCCAGGAGCAAATTGAATATGAGCAAGAAGAATATAATGAAGATTCAGGTCCTGCCCAAAAAGATATAAACCTTCGTAATTCTAATTCCTTTTCCTCGAGGATTTAAACACTCGCTTACCCTAACTAGGCACAGAAACAACAGAAGAGCATGTTTTTGGATTTCCGACCAGCCTCGATGCCATTAAAGAATATCTGCAGCTTCTCTGCTTCACAATCACGGGTAAACTAAATGTTTGTTAACAGAAGTCAAATTCTTTTTTCTCCATATTATTAGAGGAATACAAGAGTGAGTTTATAAATCGATTAAATGAACCACTTGGTCTCACACCGAAGGAGAAGCTGGCATATCTTCAGCTATATGATCTACAGCAAATCGAGAATCCACCATATCGATCGGTGCTTACTCCTGCTCTTTTCCTAGCCGTTGAGAATAAAATCAGGGTATTTTGAATAAATTAGTCATTTAAACTTTGGGGGTCTTTTCTCTAGGATAAACTTTTCCAAAGAAACGAAGAGCTCGTTGAGATGGAGTCTTTCCACAATCAACTGATCTTCGAAGCCTTCAACGAAGCATTGAACCTATTCCGGCCTTTTGGAAAGTCTGGAACCCCTCTTCCTTGGAAATTTGGCAAGAACTACATACCTCGTGTGACTAAGGAGGAAGATGTTGAGGCAATCCTCAATCAAGCCCGGGAGAAAGTGCTAAATTGGAGCTCGCTAATGTGCGGCTATCTTGCACCAGCGAATGAGTTTCAAGAAGATCCGTCTTCTCCCGCAAACCAAGATTCTCTAAATCAAAAGAAGGAGGAGAGACTCTCGCGTCTAATTACACAAGAAGTAATGTTACTTTGTCTTTGTGAATATTAATAAGTATTTATTGAAGATACTCGAGATGGAAGAGAGATGGGTAGACTACACGTATCAAGAGACACAATTGCAGATTGAGCTATCCGATATGGTGTTTGATAGAGTTGCTTATGAGACGGCTGATGTACTGCTGCAGATCCAGGAACAGAGGATAAGAGATAGGAATTCAGAAAACTGAATTAAATTTTCGTAGGATGAAAAACGCAAAGAAGCTATGAATGCATTGGCTGTTAATCGTAATCTAATATGTGAATATAATAATTATTGCTATCTTTGAATACCTCCAATATTTTCTCTTTTTTGAAGGTAATCAGAGATTGTCTCCATGTTTACGACATAAACGTAATTTATGGCTTGTACGTAGTTGAATATGAACTTCAACAATGAGCAATCCTTCTCATAACTAACAGAGAGAAAACTAATTTATTAGGCTTCTATGTTGGTGATAATTTCCATATGAGACTCGAGAGATTATGCAGAAGTACTGCTAACATCTCTGTTACATGTAGTTTAGAGAAAAAAAGGTAATTTCGTTCCTTGAATTTGGGTTTTACCTCCTTATGGTAATGAGAAACGACTTGGTTTGAATTTTCTTTTTTTTTTTTGGTTTTTTATTTATTCGAAAAACTCTGTCAAAAATCCGTTAGTTAAAATTGTTTCGTGAGATTTTATCTCAAAGAATGCTTATTTCAGATTCCAAATTTGCATTTTAAAATGCCCTAACAATAAACAAATTCATCATGTTTCTCTCTCTCTATCGAACTTTCGATAACCCTAAAATCAACCGCTTTTGCGCTCCTCCCAGCTAGCATCACTAACCCAGTTCACACTTGGTTGGACCATACTGAAATTCAGAAATGGGCGACAGCTATCTAAAGATGTTGATATACACTCTTGAGATACATCTAATCGCAGCTCAGAGGCATTTTCTGATCGATTATTAGTTCTTTCTAGTGGGTACATACAAAATAAACGGAGAAGTTACACTTTCCAGCAACGCCTCGATAGTTCGAAATCATTTTAGAAAATTCTAATTTCCTGCACCAAGCAATTAGAGTCAAGCAACGCCTTGATCTTCTGAAATAGGGTAATTCGACGATTGAAGCGCGTGATTCTCATTCATGCGAGAGCGTGAATCCTTGAAAGTGCTGATTAAGATTTTGTCATTGGAAGGCACCCTCAATTAAAATTTATTTTGAGGTATTAAATCGCTGAGATCGAATCTTTTAATAATTGTTAATCAAACTTCGAATCAAAACAGAAATCTAAAGTTCTTCAATGTTGTCTGCTGCTAAGACTGGACTCCGCAACGTCCTCAAATCCAACACCAAGCACCTTACCTCTTTCTCCCCTGCCTACTTCGCTGCTAAAGACATCGTTTTTGGCGATGAATGCAGAAGAAAGATGCTCGAAGGCTGCGAGAAGCTCGCTGATGCCGTCCAAGTCACCCTTGGACCAAAGGGAAGAAACGTCATCATTGACCAAAGCTTCGGCTCACCAAAGATCACCAAGGATGGTGTCACTGTCGCCAAAGCCATTGAATTCAGTGATAGATACCAAAATCTCGGTGCTTCTCTTGTCAAGAATGTTGCCAGCAAAACCAACGACGAAGCTGGTGACGGAACCACCACCGCTACCGTCCTCGCTCGCGCCATCTACAAGGAAGGCTGCAAGAGAGTCGCTGCTGGCTTGAACCCAATGGATCTCAGAAGAGGTATCGATCTTGCTGTTAAGGCCGTTGTTGCTGATTTGAAGAAGAGAAGTAAACAAATTAAAGGAAAGGAAAGCGTCGCCAACGTCGCCACCATCTCCGCTAACGGTGACACCGAAATCGGAAACCTCCTCGCTCAATTAATCGAGAAGGTCGGAGAAACCGGCACTATCACCGTTGCCGACGGAAAGACCCTCCAACACGAAATCGAATTCGTTGAGGGTATGAGATTCGACAGAGGATACATCAGTCCTTACTTCGTCACCAACTCAAAGAACCAAAAATGCGAGTTCGAAAACGCTGCCATCCTCCTCTGCGACAAGAAGCTCACCAACCTCCAAGCTATCCTCCCAATCCTTGAACACGTCGCCCAAAAGAATCAACCACTCTTGATCATCTGCGACGATGTTGAGAGTGAAGCTTTGGCTACCCTCGTTGTTAACAAACTTAGAGGCGGCCTTAAGATCTGCGTTGTCAAGCCACCTGCATTCGGTGACAACAGAAAGAACATCATGACTGATATTGCTGTCCTCACCGGAGCAACCGTCATTGCTGAAGAAGTCGGACTCACTTGGGAAAAGGCTGAACCAGGTAACCGACTTTATAGTTTTTCCTCGTCTTATTTTCTCTTACAGGCATGCTCGGAGCTGCCAAGAAGATCGAAATTTCCAAGGACGACACCATTATCATGGACGGAGCTGGAGAAAAGTAAAAGATTTTACAATAGCCAACTAGAGTCTAACTTAATTCGTATTTAATAGGAGCGCCATCCAAGACAGAATCACCCAAATCAAGGAATTGGTTCCAATCACCACTTCCGAATACGACAAGGAAAAGCTCCAAGAAAGACTTGCCAAGCTTACTGGCGGAGTCGGTATCATTAAGGTCGGTGGTGCTTCTGAAGTCGAAGTCGGTGAAGTCAAGGACAGAATCACTGATGCCGTCTGCGCCACCAGAGCTGCTCTTGAAGAAGGCATCGTTGTTGGTAATTATCACAGTTATTAGGCTGTATCCTCACAATTGTTCTTTAGGTGGAGGTACTGCTTTGTTGTACGCTTCCAAGATCCTCAAGGACTTGAAGGGAGAGAACTTCGATCAAAACGTTGGTATTGAAATCGTCCAGAGAGCCATCCAAGTCCCATGCAAGACCATTGCTCAGAATGCTGGTTTTGATGGTGCTGTTATTACTGGAAAGCTCCTTGAACTCAACGACGAAGAACAAGGTTTCGATGCCTCTACTGGAGAATACGTCAATATGGAAAAGAGAGGTATCATCGATCCAACCAAGGTCGTTAGAACCGCTCTTGTTGACGCTGCCTCAGTTGCCTCACTCTTGACAACCACCGAAGCTATGATTGTTGAAATTAAGGAAGACAAGCCTGCTGGTAACCCAATGGGCGGCATGGGTGGTATGGGTGGTATGGGCGGTATGGGCGGCATGTACTAGAAATACCGTTATTTAGTTAACGATCCCTGCAATTCCCCCTCGAGATAAATCTAATATAGTTCTACTTTTTCTGTGAATTATGTAGGTATTAGGGATCATCATATTGCTATTGCTTCATTTTATTCTTAAATTTAATGGCAATTTCTTCCTTGGGTTGCACGTTGAAATTCTCGCAAAGCAAAAAATATATAAAAATATAACATGATTCATCTCCTAGCCGAGAATAGTTTGAAATTTATGCGCTTAAGCGGCAATTTTTCTTAGTCTTGAATGAATCTCTCATTCCCACTTACCAAGTGATAAATTATCGAGAGCTTGTCATTTTTTTGATTACTAATGTGTGACTTCAGGTTAGAGACAGTCAACTAATTCTGTACTTTTCTTAGTTTCAATAGGCATGGAAAGGCTATGAGTGGCAGGACCTCTTGTAGGCTTTTTTCAATTTTCTCGATAAATGTAGTGAGTAAAAGGTAAATGTTGATGTGAAAATCAATTTGAATGCGAAGAAAAGAATGTCTTATCTCCTTAAATTTTAAAGACTGGCTTCGACATTTGCAAAACTTGTCGTTGTTGCGGTTGACCTGCGCGCTGATTTGTGGGTCTTTGAATTGTCGATCTTCCTGGCATGATGTTTGTGCGGCGAACTAGATTTTGCGGAACACTGCTGACGCGATGGCCTCCATGCACCATTCTTGGCTGTGCAAGTCGTTGAGCTTGCTTTTCTTTGCAATGACAATTAGGATACGGTCCACCACATACATAGCAGAATTCATTCGAGCATCTACAAACCATATGCGCGCAGCCTTCAGTCTTTTCAACCCAAAATTTACATTTTGGACATTGCTTGAACATTCTTCCTCTCACAAAGGCCAAAAATTTCTTATCATTGGCATCGAATTTATTGCTTATGCGGTATTCTTTACAAGTCATTCCTGTATGATACTCAACACGGCATTCTAGACAATAATGTTTTTGACACAACCCACATCTAAATTCAGGTACGTTTGGATCTGGCTCGAACACAAACTTGCAATTTGGAGTTGGACACCAAGTGAAAGTCCCAGCATTTTGGTCGACGAATGTCTGAAGATAGAAATCGTTAAATTTATCAATGTACTCTGGCTCCATGAATTCCGCAAGATCGCCGTCCAATAGTGCATTTTTACACTTCTCAGATGGGCAGTTGAGAGGGAATTTCCGACTGTCTATTGCTCTTTTCGCATATTCTCTTAAACAATCTACATGGAAAAGGTGATTACATCGATCCAACCCAAAGAAATCTTTCTCTGTCAGGCCTTCCAAGCAAATTGGACAAGTTGCTTTGTTATTCTCAAGCTCATCGAGTCTCTCACGAATTCTTTGGTTTTCTGCTTCTTCTTCAGCTTTGAGTTGTTTGATGAGCTCTTCTGAGAGTTTTTCTTCTTCCACAGTAGAAGGCTTGAGAAGATTGGGGAATGAATCTGGATTCTCCATTTTCTTTTCAATGTATTCTTTGATGTCAATTGAAAGGCTTTGGAGTAGTTGGAGGTAGATATTATATTTATCATTCACTGTGATCATCTTCTCAGCTTCAAAGCCAACGATCTTGGATATCTTATCTAGCAGGACTGAGGGGCTTGTGGTGTCGTAAAGACATGAAAGATATCCCCAATAAAATGCGTCGATAAAGTTCATTGACGCAGATTCTTCGCAGGCAATCAAATCAGATTCGATGTCAGCGAAATATTTGTATTTCCCTTTGAACATTGAAGTCCCGAGTGGGTTTATTGTAGCTGCTGTACTCATAATTCTGATCTTTGGTCAGAGTTTTTATTGAAATAACTGAGAATGATTTATTCATGGATTAAAATTGGATTCGATCGGAATTTGGTTAATTTTCTGAGAAGAATGTCAAATTCTGATCGCCTAATTACTCTGATTCTGTTAGCGATAAAAGAGTTTTTATTTTGATTCCACCTTTTCATTAGGGTTAACAGAAGTGCTGCTGGCCGTAAATGAAGATTCTCCAGGCTCAAATTCAATTCGTTTGTAGACAAGGAGATATAATATGATAATAAAATACAGAATAAATTGATTTTACAGTTTATCAACTTGAAATTTGCTAAATAGCTAGCTTTATTCACAAGAAGCAGGAGCCATCATATTGATTATCTGTTCATCATTGCTTACCCCCAATTTCTACGGAAAGGAGATTTTCCAAAGTATCAGTTGGCGTCTAAGGCATTGACCAACTCAGCAAATGACCCTAATGTGTATCAACAGAGCCAGCAGCTCTATGTAAAACTAAAATTAGTGTGTCTGGTGTGGCACAGACCTTTTCTTATGAGGATTTGGTACCATTGTTGCAAAAGAAGATTTTCTAGAATTGAATAGTTGTGACTATTCTGGCAATGAATTGGTGTTTCTATGAAAATACAGTAGAAATGAGCTACTTATGTGCAAGAATTCGTTTAGGTATGTCAGACCTCCCAGGCCCTATATTTTTATTTATTTGAACGGCGAGCAGGATTTTGAGGAATATTTTGAGGAGGACATATTTGGTTACCTCCAATTAGAACCCACAAAATTAGTTTCAATGTCAGTGAAATACTTCTATTCCCTTTGAAGATGGAAGTTGCCAAAGGAATTGTGATAGTTTTACACATGGTTCATCTTCTCTTTTTTTTTTGTTTTTTTTTTTGGGAAATATTTTTCAAATTATTGAGAAAAATTCCCTTAATGTATGTGAATGCATTAATGAAATAAGTATCAGATTTTGTTAGAAAAGTGTCGAGTTTTGATTGAGATAAAAGCAGATTCATGTCCTCCTCATAGAAAATATTTGACAATTATGTAAGTAGCGCCATTCATCACATGTTGAGCATAATCAGAGCTCAAAATTTGAAATGATTTACAAATTAATATGATTGTCTGAAATATAAAAGTAATCAGGAAGCTTTACCATGAAAACCCATAATCACCAAGAGAGATGCTGAGAGTGAAACAACAAAACCAAAAATATTTAGTGTGTTTTTTATTCATTAACACTGAAATTTTACAAAAAAAGAAACTATTTCTATTGCGCACACAAACTCAAGCGCCACAATAAAGTAAAAATTCATTTAATATTGATACTTGTTTCATTTTTTGATTGCGAAATACCCTTTCCAAATAATGTCCACTCCTAAACTCCCTGCAATAAACCACCGGCAGAATCCATCAGGCTTTCAAAACACCCCTAGTCAAAATTTTTCAGAACGAGAGCTCAGCAAAAGCGTATCCCTCGCCGCTGTTCGTGCGAAACGCAAACAAATTGATGAAACGGCGCATTTGCTCAATAATCGCGTCTTGGTATTAGAACACGAACAAGAGAAACTCATCAAGGCTACCAGAGACACCAAAGAAAAGACTTCCTTCATGCTTAAACACCGTGTCGACAGAGAAGAAACCCAGGTAATATCATTTCATGAATTGTTCCTAATTTTATATTCAACAGCGAAATATTCGAGAGATGACTCGAAAGATGAAAGAGCAACTACAGCAGTCTTATAAGGAGAAGAGACAGAAGGTGCTTGAAATGCAACAAAGCCACAACGAGCGCGATATTGTGAGAAATTATCAATTTGACTTAATCAGAGAGCAAAGAGCACTGAATCTTCAAAGACTGCAAGAGAACAGAGAAAGATATCTTGCTGAAAACAAGCTAAAACGAGAAAAAGTAAAGCATATGAAAAAAATTGCTGAGCAAAAGGTCGACGAGTTCTTTAATCAACGCTTTGAACATTTTGCTCGTGAAAGAGACTTGATGATTCAAGAGGAAGAGAGGCTTATCCGTGAAAAAGAAGAGGTGATTAAAGCGCTTTCACGCAAAGAGGACAAACTACTAAATGATGTCGATGAGCACCAAATGGTCGTCAGAAAGGCTCAAGGCGAATTTGAAGACCTAAATCAATTGGACACCCAGCGATTTGTGGCGAAACATTCAGAATACCTCTCAGTCATCACTCCAAACAGAAACCTTAATAAGTCCATGCAATCATCTAAGTCAGTCACGAGCACCAACAAGCAACAAAAGCCTCTTTCCCTGGGAGGAACTAGCCAAAACGACAAGATCCCCGAGTCAAAAAGAGAATACGATGACTTTGGCTTCGACCAAGCCGAAAAGCAGCCCAAGAAGCAAGAAGAGTCGAGTCCTGTGCAAAAAGACACTACCGAGCAACAAGAAGCCCAGCAAGGTTTTTTCTTGACTAAACAAGAGGAGGAGGGAGAAGGAAAGAAAGGCGAAGAAATGCAAAATGGCCTAAACGAAGGGCAAAACCAGAAAGAGTTAACCATCCAACAAAATGACCTTAACGTTAACAATGATAAGCCGAGCTTATAAATTTTCACTCAGTAGTAAATTTCGCAAAAAAAAAAGTGAATGGTAGGTACATGTTTCGCATATCATTTCTTTTTTTAATATGCATATTCAGAAGCAACACAACTGAATAGATAGAGATTCAAAGATAAAACCCTAAAACTTCAACAATAGCCCTTTCAACTACGAAGGTAGATATAAGATAAACAATAGAGACGGGAAACTATCCTAACTGGTTTTCCCGAATGATCTGGGGAATTTAGTGATTCTAGACAGGCTATTTTCCTCATCACCGAGCTTCCTAGCTTGGGATTGAGCTTCTTGAGTGGTTCGGTACGATCTGAGCTGATCGCTTCTTGGTCGCTCTCTTTTGAAAGCATATAAATCGAATAGTCCTTCCAGGCCAGCGCTTGGTTCTGGATTTTTTTTTGGCTCTTCAAGAGGAAGAGGATTTGTAACTACGTTTTCTACGATTTTTTTCGTTGGTTTTTCATCTACAAATAAAAATGTTGCTTTGGGCTTTTTCTTTCTCTCGGTTGTTCCTCGGTTAAATGTGAAATCGTCGGAATCTTTTGAAGTGGAGACTGATTCGCTGTTTATACTTCTAAATTTTGCTGCTGAAAACTGCAACTGCAATTGCTGCTGCTCTTCGTCTTGGATGTATACGTTCGGGATGGCCTTAGGAGTATCATCTACGGGTTTTTCTTCCTCTTCGATTGGCTCCTCTTCCGGTTTGTTAGGCAAGGCTTGGCTCTGTTGAAGGATAGTTTCGACGAACTGATCGAGGAAATCATCATCATTCTCGAAAAGATCCACGCTATCGTCATTAACTCTTTTTTTGTTAGACTCCTTGGCTTTTGTTGCAGAGTTAGTCTGTAATGGCAGATTCTTTTCAAACTTTTCCTCAGGAAAAACATTCTCTTCTTCAAATTGGTCTGTTCTGATAAACTCTGCTTGAGGTCTACCAGTGGTATCTTCGTCAATCATTTGTCTGCTCTCACATTCATCTGCGACGAACGGCTCTTTGATAGAGATCTCTGCTTTAGATACTGATTCTTCTTCAAAATCCTGCTGTTGTGCAGATGGTCTCTCAACTTCAATGTTCTCTTCTTCCATTGCAACCTCAGTGTCTTCTGATTTCCGCAAGTCTCTGGCGGCATTAGCGGCAGCTATAAGTGTACTATAGTCGATATCTTCTTCCTCTTCTTCAACTTCTTCTTCATCATCATTATCCTCCATGCAATCGGTTTTTCGAGCTTGATATACATCTCCAGCTTCTATCTGGGCGTCTTTTTCCTCTTCCTCGAAATCAAAATCATGAGGTAGAGACTCTCTCTTCATGTTCCTTTCTTTTGGAATGTCATATAAAGAATCCTCATCCATCGAGACTTCTTCCCGTGACATATCAGTATCCTTTGGACATCTTGAATGAAATTCGAACACCGGCTTGCTGTTGCTCTCTTCATTGGACCGAGTATTTTCTGAACTTTTAGAATTATTAGCAGAAGGCTTGAAATATGAAGTTATTTCCATCATTCCTTTCGCCGCCTTATTCTTGAACTTATCCAACGGCAACTTCAAGGCATCCGGGATATCTCTTCGTTGCTTTTCAGCGTGCAAACTTGCCTCTCCATCAATGATATCTGACACAACCGCAAGCTTAGCCTCGAGCTGATCGAACATCAGCGAGTCCAGCGTGTCTTCTCCATAAATATAATGACAGTTAACGGAAGTTTTTTCTTTCTGTCCCAGCCTATGCGCTCTATCTTCAGCCTGGATCATCATAGCTGGTGTCCAATGCACCTATGAAACTAGTGAGGCCAAAAAGAAAGGAATTAGTTTATTTACTTCGGCGAATATTACAGTAGAAGCTGCCGTTAGATTCAGCCCCACGCCACAAGCCGTGATCGATAAAATCGCTACTTTCACGTCTGGATCCTGTTGAAATTGGTCAACTAGGTCTTGTCTGATCTTATGTGAGGTTTTTCCGTCAATCCTAACGTAGCCTACCTTCTGCGCGGCTACTTCCTCCTCAAGACCGTCAAGAACTTCCATATGATGCGCAAAAAGCAAGAATTTCACATCACTTGCGAGTACATCCTTAATATACTCTCGAGTTCCCTTCAATTTCGCGAGTCCTGTAAGCGAGTAGCACTGGTTGATCGCCTGCAGCGCTTCTCCAGCTTCCCCTCTTTCCATCGCGGACATTTCAGCATCAACATCGTCCCCAACGTTGAATTGTCGATTTATCAGGTCATTCACGACCCGAGTATAGTTGTTTCCACTGTCTTTTTTTGAATTTTTATTCAGAAGCGCTTGGATTTGAGAGACGATTTTTGAATCAGTTTGCACTTGGATTTTTTGTCTCCGCTTAGGAGGCAGCTCAGAGAGCACATCTTTCTTGAGACGACGTATCATCACAGAATTCTGCAGGATATAATGAAGTTCGTTTGAATGGCAGGCGCCGTCATAGTCCATTCCGCCTGTCCATCGACTCGGTTTTGGATCACAGTATCTGTTGCCAAAATCCTTGAAAGTACGGAAGATATCTGGTCGTAGGGCATGCAGAAGGTTGTAGAGCTCGCGAGGACGAGCGAAGGCAGGAGTACCGGTGAGTAGAATAACTCTCTTTAGGCTTGTGACGATCGGAAGGAGAGTTTCAGTGCGCTTTGTACCAGTGTTTTTAAGATAATGAGCTTCGTCAAGAATCACGATATTAGTCGACGATTCCAAAATCTGAGCTTCCATCTTCGTCGCGATCTCATACGAGAAAATGTAGTAGCTGACGTTTTTCTTGAGTTCAGTTGCAGATTTTGTAATTAATTGGATGTCTTTGTCGGTCTTGTCGAACCATTTTTTAATCTCATTCCTCCAATTAAATCTCTATATGTCGTTTATATCGATAGTTAATAACCGATTTAGCAAAGGACAATAGCTTACCAGCGATGAAGGACAGATGATCATCAGAGGAAAATTTTCTGGGTACAAGTGCGCTAATCCGAGAGACTGGATAGTTTTACCAACACCCTAGTTTCAATTGAGCATATATGTGATATACATGAAAATATATCCTACCATCTCATCAGCAATTAGTACTCTGCCATAATTTTTCACTCCAAACTCTATTCCTTTCTTTTGAAACTCGTATAATTTGCCTTGCAAAGACTCTGGAAGGCTCGTTATTTTTTTCTGATTCCAATAGTCAAACAGCATTAGCAAAAAAGATTAGCCTCAATATCAAATACCATTCTGTCGGAGATGTCATATTCGAGCCTTACTTTCTGAAGCTTGTTTTTATACTCGATCACTCCTGTAAAAGGTTTGAGAATCTGCACAGCCATTTCTGGGATATTCGCCACAGTGATGTCCTTCTTTAGAGCTGGGATCTGAAAATCAAGATCAGTTTGGAGATGTAGAAGGGGGTGCTACTCTAGAGTTAAGACTCATGACATTATTACGAGGCAAAATCCAGCCTCTCTCTCCAGGAGAATAAGTCCCTTCTAATGACTGCCAAGAAATGAGTTAATGATGAGATCAAGGTTAGTGATTTGAAACCTTTAGAAGGCTTTTCAGCGCGTCATCGAACAGAGAGATGTGTCCAGATACGAGGACATGATGAGCGTCAAGTAGTTCGATGCTGAGGATTGTTTTTTTTGCTGATTGAGTTCCTTTGGAGCCTGAATTCTTTGGTTGGCGGATAAACCGGATGAAATATTTCAAATGTTATACCTTCCATTTGTTATTTCTGAAATTAGTGTTGCTTCCGGCAGAATTATTGCGGTAGGAGGCCCTGGAATTAGAGTTTGACCCACGTGATGAATCTATGAGCTGGTAATGAGAAGAAGATAAGAGGATTCTAGTACTGTTCATTTGTCAGCAAAACAAATAGTTTTTAAATTATTGAATTGGTAAATTCTTCAGCGCCAAATCGAAATTTAATTATTTGATCATAGCTAACGAGATACGAGTTCGAATTTTTTTCAAATTGAATGTGATGGAGATTTTCAATGAATTTTTGGTTGGGTTATTAAACAATGAAGAATATGATGATCTGGCATTTTAAGAGGAATGAACCTTCAATTCAGTTTCATTTTTCCAGTCATGATTTCTGCAAAGTCTAACATTAAAGAATACTAGCAAATTATAAGCTAGGTTCTGATTTCTTATAAACATATGAATTCTAGCTATCGTCTCGAGCTTGTTAAATTCCGAAAGCTTGAGGTTCCAGACGTTAGTAAAGCCATTCAAAACACAACTCTAGCCGTGAGACAACTTCCATAATACACACACCAGGAAATGGATCCACCTACTAATCTCCAACAAAGTCTAAAATCTCAATGAAAGGACGAGATATTTAGTTTGCGAGCTCCATGCAACATCCTCACAGCTTTTAAATGCGTTTTTTGAATCCATGAATGAGTTTGCCATATACTCCATGCATCACATTAGCAAACAGTTAATGATACAGCCATAATGTTACTTTGAAAAAGCTAAAGATTCACTGGGCTCAAGGCTACAGACTACTTTCGAGTTGAAAGGTCTGAGCTTTTGAACATGTCAGCAAAGACAATTAGTAACTGCAATCTGTTACAGGTAATGACTTCATGTTACAGACAGTGGTTTAGTGAGTTCATACAAGTGAAAATTTCACTCAAGCACTGAGATATCGACTTTTCATGAAATATGTATTATCACACTGTACTACAAACTTGGTCAGTTTCGAAAAAACAAAACCGAAATACCTAAATTATTTAAAGAAACATAATTTCCCATCGTTATAAAATAAGATTCAATGAGCGATCTCATCCGCAGCTGGCTTAACGACGAAGTCCAGCTCTCTCGCAAGATAACAGACTTCGAGAAAGACTTCAACAATGGATACCTCTTCGGAGAACTCCTCTCCAAATTTAACCAACAAATGGACTTCGATTCATTCGTTAATAGGTATTTCATTCATCAGCGCACCCACTGACTCTTCTCTCCAGCGACCAAAGACAGAACAGACTGAATAATTTCAGACTGCTCGAACCAGTCCTCAAGTCCCTCAGGATCAAATTCAGTGCTCAAATCGCAGACGGAATACTCAAAGAAAAACGAGGAGAAGCCCTCAAAGTTTTGTATCAATTAAAAATGGTAACATATAACCTCCTCTGTGCATCCTCATCATGATCTTAAGGCTTTAGAAAAGGTTAACAATCCTGCCGATATAAATATTTTCAACGCAACGGGCAAATTGAACACAATAGCTCCCCTGAAGAAAATCGAGCCTCGGAAGGAGCAGTTTGATAACATGGAAAGCTCTTACTTCATGAAGCGACTTAATCAAACAAATAAAGCTCAGAAAGTCGTGAACCTTGAGAAAAAGCTTGAAAAATTCGAGGAAGCGGGCGCAAAGAACCTTGAGAAGGTTCGTATGTACGTGGAAGAAGAGAAATTGAAAGACCTGAAAACCAAGGAGGAGATAAGAAAGGTCCAATTGAACAAACTTCAAAGAAACATCAGTTTTATGGAGAATTGGACGACGAAAGGCTGGGAAAACTGGCGCAAAAACCAAGATATTAAGCATACCAGAGAGCAAAAAGAGAAAGAATTTGAGCAGAAGATGGCTACTAAAACATTCAATGAGCAAACGAGAAAGGAGAATATGGAAAGACAAGATGTGACAGAAGGAATCGCTGAGTTTGAAGGCAGTTTAGCGAAATTTGGAATCGAAAAACCAGCAGTAGATGAGGACGGTGAGATGCCTAAGAGACGTAAGTTATATTATAAGGGTCTTTATTAATGTTACCATTGTATTGCTTTGATAGTTGAAAAATCTGCGTTTAGTACAGCGGCTTTTATATCGAATCTGCATGAGAAAAAACTCCTTACCGAAGAAGGGCGAAATCAACGTGATAAGCGAAGGAGGAAAATGATCGTCGATCAAGCAAGACAGCAAAGAGAGGTAGAAATAAGGAAGAGAGAAGAGATTTTACAAGAAAAAATTTCAGTGCAGTCAAAGCAGGTAATAGGAAATCATAGATGGCAGTGGCTTTATAACGAAATTAGGAAAAAGAAATCGATTATGAGAACTGGAGGGCGTATCAGAGCAAAAACATTATTTTGGAGAACAGGAATCTGAGAGAAACGAAATATGAAAGAAAGCGTGAAGATATCGTCTATCAGGCCCAGCAGCAGGAGGAGTACTTGTTTGGGTGCCTGCAGGAGGAAAGAAACAGAGATATCGAGCAGAAAACTATCAGACAGAAGGAGCTGGCGATCGAGCATCAAACTGGAAAGAGAATAGAACATTATCAAATGTGCGATCAGCTTATGGATTTCATTTTCGAAGCTGCAGAGGTAAATCCGAGGGAAAATCGTTGGGTATTAAAATCATTTGCTACCATAGTTGTGCTTCCAGCACCAGCAAGACAGAGACACTGAGGAGATTGATCCACGCTTCTGGAGAGAGTGCACAACGCTGTTTATTGAGGACAAACCGCTGCTTCCGAGACAGACGTTTAGACATTACAATTCGACGAAAGTCCTTTCAAAGCCACCGACTAGCCAGGTTTGTTTCAACGAAAAATGCTGTGAAAATAACTTGAAATCATGATATTAAGATTGAAGAAAGCTCAAATCAGCTCGATGAAACAGAGTTAAGCGACTATATTAATGGTAACGGACAATGGAAACCAATGCACAAGTTCAACGGTCCTGAAAACGATGACGACGCGAAGTATATCCCAAATCAACCCATCAACAACTTCCTGCTTGGAGGCGTTGTCGAGACTATCATTGATCTCTTCTACCCAGAGAAAAGAGAAATTGTCAAACCCGACGTACCCAGCTATATGCCTCTGAAACTCGTGGTGACAGGCTACTCGTTCTCAGGAAAGAGAACCCTCTGCAAATTCCTAAAAGAGAAGTACGGGCTTGAAGTTTTGCAAGTCGATGAGATTATACGAGAGTTTATTGAACTAGTAATTGGCTCTAAATAAATTTTTCATAATGAGAAACTTTTTTTTATGAATAGGCGAGCTTCGAAGGGTTAGAAGGATCTCAATTGAACAAAGTGTCAAAGGACAATTTTGGCCTCAAAGAGCTGGCAGAAACCTCTTCAAATAAACTCCCAGAGGAGCAAGAGGGCGAGCAACACTCGCAGCCCGCTCAAGATCGATCAAATCAACAGATTGCAAGAGAAGCAGACTATTTGAATCCTGATGCCATTCTAGAATCTCCTCCTCAGAATTCAAATGTGGATTACAAGGCGTTCGGGGCTCAGATCCGAAAGATATTAGTTTCAGGGAAGCCGATTCCAGAGGAAATCTATATCCAAGCGATTGTGCTGAAAATCCGTCAGCTTTTCCCTAACAAAACGGAGCAGGAGTTGGCAGAGGAGCTCCAAGAGGCAAAGAAAAAGTTTGAGAGCTATGTTCCGCCAAAGAGTCAAGGGTCACCGAGGAAAAGCAGTCAAAAAGACCTTGCTGCTGCCGAAAAAGAACGGAAACTGAAAACGCTGTCTACTTATTACAATAAAGGCTGGATTTTACTTGGATTCCCTAACAATTACGATCAAGTATATCGAATCTGTTGGCTGGAGTCTCACAAATAAATTTTTAGGCTAAAGCCCTCGAAAAAGCCCTAACAGGTTACGTCCCAGACGATGAGCTGCCTAGTACAATAGCTGAGATAAAAAAACAAGAGGCAGCGAAGATAGTAAGAGCAATGTCAAAAACTATCGTTCCAAGAAAAGTAAATCATACTAATACTAAGATCGTGTTTAAATAATGCGTATAGCTTATCAAAGGAGGTATTGACGCAGCGATTGTGTTGGAGGTAACCAAGGCTGAATGTCTCCGCAGAGCTTTGGGCCGCCGAATCGACCTTAACACTCAAAAAATTTATCACATTGATGATAACCCACCTCCAATGAATCAGTCACCTTTGGTCGAATACCTTGTACCGATAAACAGCCCCGATGATTCCGAGCTTGTCATTGTCGAAAAACACAACTACTATGACATAAACTCTCAGCAAGTCGAAGACTGGTTTAGAAATTTCGGCTTTGAGGCTCTTCAATTGAGCTGCCTTCAGAAATTCGACGGATCAGGAGCACCTATTGATATTCACACACAAGTCGATGAGCTTTTGACTCGAATTTTACAGCTCAAGCAACAAGAGTTTGATGCTTTTCTGGAAGAACTAGCGACAAGGAAACAGCGAGAGCAAGAAGCTGAAGAGGAGCGTCAGCGTCAAGAATATGAAGACGCACGCGTAAATCACTTTTTTAATACATTGGTTCGAAATCTTATGAAAAATTAGATGACTGTGACTGAAAGAGAACAGTTACAAGATCAACTGGCACTTCTTTCTGGAGGATCGCAAGAACTCCTCAAAAGACTTACTCCAAACATCTTGAACGTCCTCGTAGGAACCTGGGAAGAATCACTGCAAAAATACATCCAAAGGACGAAAAACGTGTTCAGAAACATCCGAGAGCAGAGAAATTTCCAAAATATCCGCATCGCTGAGATCCAAAGACGGTTCTTACAAAACGTGACGAAGAAAGACGACAAACTTGTAACTTCTTAGATCTGACACATGTTGCTAATAAACCTCTCTTCAAAGTCGCATGTCCTTAAATTCCAGAGAGAGTACAATAAATTCGTCGATGAGAACAAAGATATGTGCGAAGAGGACTCCACCAAAGAAGAACTCCACCAACGAGTCGAGGATCTCTATCAATTATTATGGGAGATGATTGAAAACAAGTAACTCTCTCAATTTTCACACTGAAAACTCACCATTAACTCAGGAAAGAGGAAGCACTTGAAGAAAGGAAGCAGATTGTTAACTCTGGATACATCGAAAGCGAGCTGGAATTCTTCATGGCGAGCATACAGAAGCTCCTACAAGCTGAATTGGATCGCTATTATGTGTCTGCTCAGCTATTGCAGGATTACTATAACACACTGGAGAACAAAGATCTGGCGGACTCTCCTGAGAACCCTTGTCCTGAACTTGTGACTCAGCCAGATCTCTTGCCTCCGATTGAAAGCCCTGATCCGAATGCTTTCCCTCGCTTAGAGAAGCTTTACAATGATTCGATAAGAATTCTCAATGGAGAAGAGGTGGAGGAGATTAAGACGGATAAGAAAGGCGCGAAAATTCCTCCAAAGAAAGATGACAAGAAAGGCACGAAGAAAGGACAGCCCGAGCCAGAGGAGCCTAAAGAGCCCACTCAGCTCGAGAAGGAGTTGAAGCAAGCCGTCAATACCGAAAAGGCAATTGTGCGCTACAGACTCTACATGATCAAAACGCTCGCAGAGAGTCGTATCAAAGAAATGAGAATCATTGCGAATGCTTTGTACAGCAAACTTGATGATTGGATTTATTATAGCGTGAAGGTCGAAAATGAAGCTCTATACCAGATCGTAAGTTCTTCTGCCACTGCAGTCAACTAAAGCTTTTCCTTTTGTTAGACACGACTCTTCCGCCGCGCTATTGAAGACCAAGAAAAGATCCAAAATGAGCTTCAGTTGAACTATGTTGATGTTGTGTTCAGCCACAGATATCTTAACTTCATTGACCCTCCAGTAAGCCGCTCACTGCCTCAGTCTTTAAGTCTAATCTCCTTTCTTAGCCTGTGCTCCTTCCTGCGAAGGAATTACCTGAAGAGCATCGTTTCACAATCAGTCAGCTCTATATCCTCATCCAAGAGCTCAGAAATATCGCGAATGATCTCCTCATTATCGACTCTACAGCGGTCTATCAGTTCTTACTGCGCAGATTGGTAAAATCACAAGATCTTGATGATTTAAACATAAATACTTTTCGAAATTAGAACTCTTCGGTCAGCAAAAACGATTTCCCTAAAGAATGGCAGACGTTTACACCCAAAGACCTCCAGAGACTCGTGCAGAATTTAGATCCGCAGTCTACTGGGTCTATTTCGTTCAAGGCTCTTGCGACTTTCTGCGCGTTATATGACGCTCCAATTGCTGACGAGATGACGGTTGAGTCTATGAAGGAGACTTTACATCAGGTAGCGAATAATGGTGCGGTGGGTAGAGAAGAATTTGTGGAAACACCGTTCTGGTTTGATGATTACGTGGCATCAGAGCCGATGCAAGACCATAGTGTGTATTTCGACAGAGCGAGGATGATTAAGGAATTGCTCTTCTACATTAATAAAGACAGTCAGGTAAAAGGCTTTTAGTTTTGCAAGTGAAATTGACATTGTGCTTTAGGAAACGTTAAACGTTGAGTTCTTTGCAAGACTGGTGAGATGTCAAGAGTATATTAATACTGAAACTGAGGCTAACGTGGAGAAAGCCTACAGGCATGTTCTTTTTGATGAGAATTGAGAGGAAATATTACCAATTTTAAAGTTTTCATCAATTTTGGATGTTGCTATTAACTGTATAACTTCTCTACAGCTGAGATAGGGATAGAGACTAAGCTTAACTATTTTTTTGCTTTGTGTCTCAACACTCATTAATGATTAAGCAACGATTTTTTCCAAATTAAGGAGGGATGAGAGATTCATGGAGATTTTCAATTGACAGAGAATTGATGGAGAGTTCAATAAAGGTTTAGATTCGCTTGCAATATTTACGCACCTTATGCAGTACTGGTATGAGTTAGGAATCAAGTTGAGTTAATATACTAATGAAGACTAATTTTTCAAGCAGTGTTGAAAAATCTTAGGCAAACCGAGACAAAGATAGTAAATTATATCCACGTAGTTAGAGACTTTCTTATATGGTAGCTCTGAATTTGATTTGACCTTGTACTATGACTTAGTGTGTAAACTTAAGTCTTGCATTAATTTTGGTTATACCATGATATACTAATATTTCGTTATTCTATGAGAAAAATTTGGATTAAATTCATAAAACGCGTACTAGCAGTTCGAATTTAATTTATATAAAATTTAAGAGCACCCAATACTGCTGATTAATTAATTAATTCAAAAGAGTGTGAAGAAATATTTTCATTATTCATGAATTCGAGTTTCGTGTATTGTAACAGAGAGCACATTGCATTGCTTTTACTAAATTCAATTTTTCATTTTGATCTATCCTGTAACAATCAAATTCTTTTCTTTACACATTACGCAGTTGATTTTAGAATGTAAAATTTCCAAAAAATTTATAGATTATAATTCTTTCAAATTTTAAATACATTAATAAAATCATATCTTCTGATGACTAAAAGATATCCAATTTTTGGTCTCGCTAACGTCCTCGCTCAAGGGGCCTATTTTGCCCTTCTACTCCTCAAACCGAACTTTATTCCCAATGAATTCATCACTAGATTCATAGCCCACATCCTTTTACCCACAAATATTGGGCTCGCCAGGAAATTCGAGGGATGGAACATGGGAATTATCTCTAACGCTCTCTGTACACTGTGGATGAATCTAACACTATTAATCACCCCCAACCAAGCACTTCACAGCGTCTTCCATTGCCTTAGTTTCGCCACTTGGATCCTTCATCTGCTGTCCTTCTGCTACTTCTTCTCTTTCAAACTCATTCCCCCATCAGGACAATTCCGAGTTGGGTACAAGAGCCTCACTCATAAAGGATTCACATTTTGTGTTTTCTATCCAACCAGCAACCCTACCAGCGTCAGAGCTAACTTTATCGGCAGCGATCAAGCGATGGACAACCTTTACGAATCTACGACGAATACTGTTAATTTACCTCGCGCGTTTTTCAACCTGACATTCCATTTTCTGAGAAAGATCAAAATTTATGCTTCCGTAGGAGCCCCAATCATTTCTCCTGACAAATTGCCGTTTGACACTACAAATAAGAAATTCGTTCCAGTTATCTTTTCTCATGGATTAGGAACTCATCGAAACGCATATTCTTCCTTCTGCTGTGAGCTTGCAAGTCACGGGCATGTCGTCTTTAGCATTGATCATGTAGAAGAGGTGAAAAAAACTCTAAGAGATGTACCAGGAGGCGAAACTCGAAGGAAATACTTAGCGAAAAGAGTAAATGAAGTGAGAACCTTGCTAGACAGTCTGCAGAAAGGTGAACTTTTAACTGAGCTTTTTGATACGCAAGTCCCTCTTGCGTTTGAGAAACTGATCGTGATGGGGCACTCGTATGGCGGATCGACTTCTCTTCAGATTGCGTGTGAAGATAAGCGAGTCCATGATTGCGTTTTGCTTGACCCATCTATGGTCGCTTTTAAAAAGGAAGAGGAACTGACGAGAAAGCTTCATTGTGATATGATTATGGTTGAATCAGAGACTTGGAATACTGAGGAGCCCAGGTATGAGATTCGAGAGCGCAACAATCTCCTGTTTAACTCTCAGAATGGAAGCAAGAAGAGAGCGATATATTCGATCTTTAAGCGATCAGATCATGTTACATTCACGGACCTGACACTGCTACTTGCTCCAGGGATGAAGCTTTTTACGAAAAAACTCGCAATTTTGGGAGAAGTTCGAGATAATATGGCGTATTTGGTCAATTTGGTGAGCAAATACGTGGAGTTATCGATAGCCAAAGATAACACTGAAAAGACGAATCAGAAATGTAAAGAGTTGATCAAGTCACTTGAAAAAGACACCAGACTCACGAATTTGCGCGTATTAGATTAAGTTATATATTGTGACTAGTTGAGAATTGAAGGAAACCCATTTTGCAGAGTGCTTGAGAATGCTTAAAAAAACTCGATCCAATTAACCTTAGAAAAGATATATATCTTGATGCTCAACGCATTCAATGTTAATAGTTAGTCTCGTAGGGAAGACTTTAATCGAACGCGATTAAATAGAACAGACAGCGCTAATGAGAGGAAAAATGCTGTATTTGAGAGGGTATCGATCATGAGATTTAACAAGTATTCGATAAATACTTTAAAAAAAAAAATATCAAAAAGATATTTTGATATCCAATAGTCATAGATGGTGAAGAAATATCACAAGTTCGGTTTAGTCACTGGCTTGATTCAGGGAGGCTGTTTAGCTTTCATATTTCTCAAACAATATATCAATTTCGAGCTGAACACTTTTGAATTTCGATGCCTTTGCCAAGGAGTCTTACCATTAAGCATCCTTCTTACCAAACAACTCCGAGGCTGGAATATAGACATAATCCCGAACATGTTATGTACACTATTGATCAATCTTGCATTATTGTCGACGACAAACGCAGTCTTCTTTAGCTACCTTGCTTTGGGAGCTTGGATTCTGCATTTATGGGCAATCAAAACCTTTTTCTATTTCAAATTCATCGCACCCACAGGGAAATTTAGAGTTGGATACAAGAACATGGACCATCAAGGATTTTCATTCTCTGTATTCTATCCCACAGACAAGCCGACCAACGTCAAAGCGAAATTCAGTGCAAATCGTCATGCTATGAATAACCTTTATGAAGGGGTAACGATGAGGGTTCCACTACCTCGCTGGCTTTTCGACATGACCTTCGATTTTATTAATAAGATCAAGATACATGCTTATGTAGGGGCTCCTCTAATTTCATCAGAAAAGCTCTCACATGATTCTAAGAAATTTGTTCCGATTGTTTTCTCTCATGGACTAAGCGCTCAACGAAACGCGTATTCCTCATTCTGCTGCGAGCTTGCGAGCCACGGGCATATTATCTTCAGCATCGATCATGTCGAAGAGATAAAAACTACTTTTCGAGATGAAAAAGAAGGTGAGATCCGTAGGAAATTCCTTGCGAAAAGAGTCAAAGAAGTGAGAGCATTGCTTGATAGCTTACAGCAAGGTGGACTTTTAACTGATCTTTTCGAAACACAAGTCATTCTTGCTTTTGAGAAGTTGGTGGTGATGGGACACTCTTTTGGTGGGGCGACGGCTCTGGCAACGTCATTTGAGGATAAGAGAGTCTCTGATATTATTTTGCTTGATCCATGGCTTATACCTTTTAAGAAGCAAGAGGAGCTAACAAAAAAGATTTCTTCAAATGTACTTTTGATTGAATCGGAAACTTGGAATAAAGAAGAGCCGACTTTTGAGGTTACAGAGAGGAACAAATTCTTTATTGAATCTCAGAAAGGCAGTGGGAAAAGAGTGCTATTTACTACTTTGAAAGGATCTGATCACATTTCATTGACAGACATCACGCTGCTAATTGCACCAGTTTCTAAACTTGCAAAACAGCTCAGTCATTTGGAAAAGACAAGAGCGAATATGGTGTATTTAGTGAATTTAGTAAGGGAGTACGTTGATCTGCTAGTAGTCAATGATAATCCCAAGAAATCCACTGAAAATTTAGATAAGTTGATCAGTTCTTTTAATCTTTCATGAAAATTCAATCTTTATCTAAAATATTGATGATACTCAAAGAATGAGGGATCCGAAAATCAGCAGTTGTGTCTCTCATGAAGAAAATAAAACTTGGAGCATATAAATATAGAATAACTTAATTCGATTATTTGAGTTTGACTCTATCGCAATTTCTTAACGTCAGTATATATATTGCTGTCAATCTAACTCCTAGCGTACTGATGCATGAATCCTCGGCCATTTCTAGATACGTCAGTCAATTTTTGCCATGTAAAAATTCGAAAACTGCTTCATTAGAGACGGCTTTCCAACTGCAAAGTGTCCTACTATTTTTAGTTCGACTAGCTTTTTTGCCTTTCAAAAACTTCTTTAAATACGAAAGATATTATTTCAGTAGTATTCGACATCAGCAGCGATAAAATTACCAATGAATAAGATCTATCATAAGTTTGGTATTACGAGTGCTTTAGTCCAAGGCTTATGCTTATCTCTTTTGTGCCTCAAATTTTGGTTCAATTTTGATCTGATTACCTCAAGCAAGCTACAATTGATAACCCCGACCGTCTTGGCTACAATCATTGTTCTTTCCAAACATTTCGAAGGATGGAACCTCAGTATCATTCCTAACGGACTTTGTACATTGCTTCTCAGCATTGCTCTGTGGACAACAACAGCAACAACAACATCAAATGCAACAATCTCCATAATTTTCAGTTTATTTGCTTTTATTGCCTGGCTTCTTCATCTATTGGCAATAGCACATTTCTTCTCTTACAAATTCAATACTCCCAAAGGCCCTTTTTACGTCGGATTCCGAAGCGTCAGATACCAAGACCTCTCAATCTCAATATTTTATCCAACTGAAGCTTCTCACGGTAATAGAGCGCGGTATTATCCAGACAGACTTGCAGTCGAAAAATTCTATGAAAGCTCATCCGTTGATAAACCTTTGCCTCGCTGGATCTTCAACATCTTTAATGATATTGCCAACAAAGCCAGGACAAATGCTTATGTAGATGCTCCTTTGCTTCCTCCAAGTAAACTTCCTCTCCTCACCGCCTCCAAAGAGCAATTTGTCCCTGTGATTTTTTCTCATGGACTGGCATTACACCGAAATAGTAACTCAATCTTATGTACAGAATTGGCCAGCCGAGGTCATATCGTTTTCAGCATTGATCATATCGAAGACATCAAAGGATGCGCTAAAGCAAAGAACGAGAGCGATTTAGTCAGAGAATACCAAGCAAAACGAGTTCGCGAGGTTAGAAAGCTTATGGATATCTTGGAAAAGGGTCAGCTCCTCGTCGACGTATTTCAGACCAAGGTACCTGTGGCACTTGACAAGATAATTCTAATGGGCCACTCTTTTGGAGGGTCGACTGCTATTGCAACAGCTCTTGAGGATAAAAGAGTATATGATTGTGTCGTTATCGACCCTTGGTTGGCTGTGTTGAAGAAAGACGAAGAATTGCGTAGAAAGCTGACATGCAATTTATTCTTAATTGAATCGGAAACTGAAGACGCTGCTGAACCGGAAGCTGAAACAAGAGCTCGCCATAAGATTTTAATGGACGCTCAAAAAAACAATGGGAAGAGAGCTTTATATGTCATTGCTAATAGAACAGACCACATGTCGTTCGCGGATTGCACTTTGTTTTTTGCTCCAACTTTTAAAAGGGAAGGGCTTGTATCTCATCTGGACGAAGTTCACGACATGATGGGGTACTGGGTTGAAATGATAGCCAAGTATGCAGAGTTAGTCCGATTTGAGGATAGTAGTGGCGGAAAGCAGAACCCCAAAGAACTGGAATTCGTGGAACTTTTAAAGAATAATGACAAAATAAGTTATCAGGCGATTTAGCTCAGCTTTGCTGTGTAAAGATTGATGCATCTCTAGTGGTGCCTTGTTGATAGAATGGAGTTAATAAGATATAATCCATTTCTTAGAGAGAGTTAATTCATGACCTAATGAAAATCCTTAATTTTCTATTTGAGAATTATCCTCCTTGCTCGTTACATTGAGTAAAGCAATTAGACTGCCTGATCGTTTATCAGTTAATTTTCAGCATTAGAATCTCAAGGAGTAATAAGCTTATAATGGGAAGCCAAACCACATGACATGGAAATTTCTGTGTATTTGAAGATTAGATTGAAATGATTTACTATGCTGATTTTTTATTTATTTATTTTTTTTTATCTTAAAATTCCAATGCTATTCCTTATTCTCTAATTTTATCTTCGTTGATAGCGAATAGTACGCATATCAACTGTACTAATTTATTTCAGAAAGCGCTAAGTTGTATTGGCAATCCCATGAATCCGCGATCCAGTATAATAACTCTTCGTCCACCCAAAACCTACAGGCTAGAGAATCTTAAAAAGCATCCTCAATTCAAAGTCAGCTACTCAGATTTCGCAAAGTACACAAGCAATATCCAGGAAAACGGTCAATCTCATCTTGGTTCGCTTGAAAAACGCAATGCAGACATCATGAAAGGATTGTACTTGGAGACAAAAAGAGTAGACCTCACTTACCAGCGACAATACAACATCATGACTAATCTCGAAAGTATTATCGAGCAGAGCGAGCCAATCCAGATTCAAAGAAAAGATCTGAATGGTCGCCTTGAGCAGCTTCAAAAATTCAAAAATATGGAGACGAACGTTGAACAGGAGATAGAAAGACTTAAGCATCACATTACCGAAACACGTGCAAAGCTCCAGGAGAAAATTGAACTTCTCAGAGCCAAAAAAATTGAAACAGTTTCATTGACTGAGAAAGTAGACACGCTTAAACAGAAACTCGCTTTGAAAAAAGCAGGCCAGACAGTGCGATCGTCAATGAACATGTCAAAAACGTTGACTAGATTTAAAATAATTCCATCCTCAAGAGGCAGCCGGTCGAGCAGTACAATCAGCCGTAGCTTATCAACAACGCGATACCCTCAATCCTCTAGACCAGAGTCAAGAAGTCTCATGCGTACTTCTAGATTACCAAGCGATTTTACATGGCGAGGTGGGTCTGAAGGTGACATTAGGATTCATGACCACCGAGTCTCCTTCGCTGCTGACACAGGCAAATCCTCTAGGAAGAACTCAAGGACACCACTTAGGTCAGGTGCTAATACTCCGTTCGAAGAAGAACATAATCGTAGCCCCAGATCTCGAAGAGTTCCGACTAACTCGCTCGAAAACTCTCCCAAAAACAGTCAATTGCAAACAAACACAGTAAATTTAGAAATGATGAATAATTTCAAGAATCACTACGCTAATGAAAATATCGAGCAGCGAAATCTGATAGTTTCAGTTTGCTCAACGTATTTTGAGGTGTTTAAATTATTCGAGGAAGGCTGGAGGCTTTGGGAGAAAACATTACAGCAGAAGAACAGCACGTCCAATAAGGCAGCAGGATTGAAAGGCTCGATGCTGTTTTTAGTGGCAGAGACGAAGAATAAATTAGACAACGCGCCTGTTGCTATGTGGTCATATCAAACTTCTGAAAGATTTTTCAAGAAATACCGCTCGAAATCAACGACGATTCAGTATGGACAGGAAGGTGACGCGAAAAATGTGATGAGAATGACGTTTGATCGGATGAAACAAGAAAGAATCTTCCATACGAAAGATCAGAAAGTAACAAATCTGCTCTCTGATATCACGAAAGAGGATATCAGGTCCTATAACGCGTTGCAAATAATCACGTTGTTTTCGATTCGGCCAGATATCCTTGCTTTGCTGCAAAGGCCATTCGTTACTAAAAAGCAACAGATCTGTGAGTGTTCGGCCCAAGTGAATGTTATTCATTTGAAAAACTAGTGAAAAATTTTCCATTTTTTGATATAATTTGAATGTTGAGAGATTTTTCTTTGCTTCTCAGCGCCAGTATGTACTATTCGCTTTTATGCTTATAATTTCTTGTAAGTTTCTATTACTTTCGTTGAGTGAATAGTCTAATAAGGTTAAATTAGTAATTAACTTACTATTATCACATGTAGTTCGAAAAAGTTTCCTCGATATCAATTTCAACTAATGATAAAGACTACAAAACTTTGATTTGTATTGTCATGCAATCAACATAACGAATTCAATAGGGCAGTATCAATATTTTTGATAAATCTATGGAAATAAGTTGTTAGTTAGATTAGATGCTTTTCAGATGATTTTCGGTATCAAAAAAGTCTTGTTTTGACTCTTCGAAATAGTTGCTGAAGAACTGTGCAGTTTGGTTTTCTTTGCTCTTTTTGGGATGAATTCCCTGCTAGTAGTTACACTGGAAGTTAAATTTTCGATCGATCCTTCGGTATTGATGACATAAATGCTTCCGCTCGAGAGAGGAGCATTCCCGGTCTTTGGGCGAATCGGCTTCTGCTTCACAAACTCTTCTTCGGCCATTTTCGGGTTTTGAGTTTCAAAAAGAAATTCTTTAGTAGCTGCTTCCTGTTTTGGACTATTCTCAAGAGAATAAGACGTGCCTACTGAGACTTTCTGATTTCGATTTGGTTTCTCCTGGGTAGAGATGTGCTGCATATGTATCTTCGGATGCACAGGAGGAGTTGCATTAATGTTGGGAACTGAACTTGTTTTTCTGTGAGTTCTCGCTGAAGATTTAAGCCATCTGCCAGAATGAGTTGACTTCTGAGATTCTTGGGGCTTATTTTCCAATATTTTCGCAGGTTTCACATTTAATATTTGCTTTGAATCCTCCTCTTTGAAGATAAGAGGCTTTTTTAAAGCCAAGGCTTGATGAGTGAAAGGATTCTCTTTGGTTATTTCTCTATTATTCCCATTGAAATAAACGCTGCTTGGTAGTGATCTATAAGAAGCTGGGAAAAAATCTTTGACATATTCTGAACCTTCCTTCGGCGAGGTAGTCGTCATGAGCTGAGGAATGAGGAAGTGATCTGTAGTATCGAGTTGGTATTTGTTAGGAGATGCAGCGGACTGTTGGAAGTCGTTTCCTCGAGTACTACGTAATGCACTGTGTATCCTACTGCCAGAATATAAAGAATAGCCTGCTTGGGAAGGGTCAGGTCCTTCGAAATCTGCATTTGTTTTGAAAAAATTGCTCGTAGTTGTTCTTTGAAAAGCGCTACGATCGAAAGTTTGTGTTGGTTTTCTTATTGGGTCTATCTCGGGGGTAATTAACCCGTCCCTCTGGGTTTGTGAGATGAAAAAGGTGCTTTTCACAGGCATTCGAGATCCAATGAGAGGTTTATAGTCGCCATTAGGTGTTGAATTCTGTGGCTGATAGTGGGCAAGGAAGGGTCTGTGAGAGTCAGGTAAGGTTTTCTGAGAGAAATTCTGCTTGGGACTTGCGAGCCATTCATGAACTCGTTTGTTGCGCTGGCGATTGCGTAGTAAAATCTTGTGATTGTGGACTTTGCTTGGAAGCGAGCTTGGAATTACACTGTTGACTAGTGGGTTGATGTGAATTTCATTCATAGGATGAAGCTGTAGAGTGAGAAAGGGATGAGATGAAGAATTTTTCATGGTTGTCCAGGTGTTTTATCACACAAATAAAAGCTGTGTAGAATTAGAGAAATCAAAATTTGTTCGCAGGAATGAAATTCGATCTCAATATGAGTCTTTTGAAGATGCAAGCAAAGAGAACATTGCTAATGTGATGTGAGAGAGTGGGAGTGGGATGGATGGATGAATCTCCGTAGTATAATGATAAAAGAAATTGTCGCATTTGCTGCTTAAATGAAGACTTGATTCTTATCAAATGCATCGGTTACAAATTTTTTTCTCATACTGTTATTTTGAATTTGAAATTTATTTTATCGTCTTTTCTTATGCTTATGATAAGCTTATAATAGGCGCTGAGTAGTATTTAACTCTATTCCTTTATATATTCTAAACATTTTGAGCATTGATTCCCATTAGTTCACAATGAGGAACTGCTAATGATTGAAATAGTAATTCATAAGAAACTGGATTCCATTACCCTTTACCCTTTTCATTAATATTAACATTTGCTTTTCTTTGTTATGCTCTGATATCCTTCTATACCGAGGTTTTCCCTTAACAATTATCATATTTACCATTTACAAATCGGTGGATGCTAATGCTGAATATTTGTTTCTTTTTTATATCTTTTAACAAATTGTAATTTGTTAAAAAATTTTTACAATTATTAATTGCTTAAAATTATTTGTTAATGAACAACTTAGTAATGCGAACGAAAGCAAACTAATAATAGTACTATGCTAGTAAATTTCATAAACAAATTTATCAATTCAAATTGTTGTCTTTTCTATTCATAAGAATAGTTATTTCATTGCAATTTGAAGTCAATTTTAGCAAGTCAATTTGAATTAAAATTAAAATGAGAAACATTAATAAATACTTTTAGTTGAAATACTACGAGGTTTGAAATGCAACAAAAGTATTTCTTTTCAGAAAGATGGTTCCCACTTTTGTAAACGAAATTTGCAATTTTTCATAAATCTATCTAAAATTTTTCTAAGTGATTTCATATTTGCAGGACTATTTCATAAGGATCTTAAAAGTTATCGGTTACGCCATCTAGATGTTTGTAAATATAAAAGACCCGTTGATAGCTATATTTTCAAACTCTGACTCTGAGCTTTGCTAAGGGAGACACTCTTGACAGAAATTTTCTACCAATTTAGACTTAAAGGATTAGACTCAAAGGATTACAATGTGCTTGAGTTGGCTAATTTCTTCAGACTTCGTATATTAATCTACTTCACCTTTCTTATTCTATGAAAATCTTCAATGGTCATGGCCAACTTCTCAAGTTCAATGTAGTTTGGTCCTGAAAATGACTTAATACCCCGATCCTATATCAGTAGGCACTCATTGCCCATTTGAAGTTAAATATCCAGCTTTCTTGTTGATTTTAATGTATACATCAAAACAAGCTAAGATTTTCGCTCCACATATATTGCCCAACTGATAGTGCTTCAATTAGAGAGCTAGTGTCTATATCAGAAGTGGAAAGAAAAAGCATTATGGCAAAGCCTTCAGTCAAGGATCTCATAAAAATTGGCGTCATGCAAAATTCAAGGTCAGCGATTGGCAATCTCGGTGGCCCTTCGTCATTATATAGTCTTCCAAGAACTGACAGAATGAAAATCAGGTCAAGTTCGCATGTTGCACTAGCTCTACATTCGTGACTGAGACAAGACCTTCAAAATCTTTTTAAAGCTCGCATTGTCACTTGCTTACAGAAGGAGCGTCCAACCAGAAAAACTATCTCTGATAGCCAGGTCGTATAGGCCCCAGTGGCGCGACAGAAAGTTTCCATTATTACACTATTTGTCCCAACCATATACATATTTATCAATTGATCCATATTCCCGATTACTACATCTTTGCTGTCTCAATACATCCCACAAAACTTCATTTGATCTTCTTGAAATCATAGTTGGCGCTTTTCCCTCTCAGAACTTTGCGATTCTGGCGGTTAATATGAATATGTATTCGAGTTATCCTTACCTTTTAATTTTCCCGGTTAAGCGAGAGAATTTTGCAGTTATTGATTCGACCAATCAAATCGAAGATTTTTGGATTTTAGGATTCCAAATGCTTATATTAGAGGAGTTTTTTTAAAAAACTATAACAGCAAAATAAATCAGAATAATAAACAAATCAAAGTAACTCGCCAAACAAATGCCACCAAAGAAAACCGTCGCAACTGAAGGAGCCACCAAGGAAAAGAAGGAGAAGGCCCCAAAGGCCTCTGGTGACAAGAAGGCCCCAAAGAGAAGAAGACAAGAAACCTTCAGCATTTATATCTACAGAGTCCTTAGACAAGTCCACCCTGAAACCGGTATCAGCAAGAAGGCCATGAACATTATGAACTCCTTCATCATGGATCTCTACGAAAGAATCGCTTTGGAAGCCAG
>ENA-UOTX01000292-UOTX01000292.1-compost-metagenome-genome-assembly--contig:-NODE-292-length-56057-cov-18.841586_pt1 | contig 56057 bp, 23 predicted proteins | sample MGYA00238143_ERZ746982 | MGnify/ENA primary metagenome ERZ746982 (study PRJEB28758, sample SAMN06268862) | compost metagenome | isolation source: single cell | place: USA: California, Emeryville, Joint... | reverse complement strand
GAACGAAACTTTAGAAAAAGAGGTCTAATAATGATTATATATTAAAGTAGTTCGAAGGCAGTGAATTAGAAGTAAGGCAATTTTCTTGTCTTAGCTGCAAAAAAATCGATTTATGAAAAAATTCGTAAGAAATTGGACAGTTTTAGTGAATTTTTCAATTTTTTTGAATTTGTGAGGCTTCTCAAAGATGCCTTGATGATGGTCTTCAAAGTAAAACAGCCAGTCAAGCATTTCTTTGAGAACTAGCCTTCCACCGAGAGAAAATGGAGAAAGGATAAACAAATCAATTCAAGAATTTATCCAAATGCGAATTATCTCTAAATTCTCTTAACTTTAAGGTTCAGGCATCGATTTTAGTAATCAATCAGGATGGATTCATGTTTCGGTGTATCTCAATACCCTTAAATGGAAAAAAATTAATGGTAGTCTGCTCTATTCGAAAGAGAGTGGTTTTATCCTTGCCAATTAATCGATTAATTAAGTACTATAATACACTTTCAAACTTCAAAACTCACAGGTGACCACCTTCTACGATGAAAATGTAATTATCCTGATCCTATTTTCCTGGGATTGAAAATGTTTAAGGTTTCAAACTCATTAATGGTCGAAACTACCCGAAATGCATTCAACTTTGCGAAAAAAGAGAGAACGAATCATTAAAAATCCAAAATTACTCAGTATCAAGTCTCGATTCCAATTCCTGGCCCAGGACTCTTAATCGGAGCAAAAGTTCCAGCAATCAGAGATCCAGGAAGACTCCACCCTTTAACACTCATCGGAATAAGGGGAACAAGCTTTTTTCTTCTTGTTGATTCGAGCAACAGACCATGAGTAGACCCTTGATTCGATAGTGGAACTACTGATTTCAATTGAACCCTTTTTTGGTAATTCGGGAAAATTAATTTCATGGGCAGGACTCCTGTAAAGCTAATTAAGGAAAAAAAAAATTCAAATGAATTTCCTCATTGTGCGGTAGCCATTCAGGTATCAGAAAAAACATTGTAGTAAAATGATGCCTAAAGTACTTTTCAAAGATGAGACAATCTCTGCTTAAACAATCCACACTGCAATTTCCTTCCTGTGTAGAGAGAAAAAAAAAATGGCTGGATTTGTAATTCAAACCATAATTTGTTTAGTCATAGCCTCTGCTTATGTTATGTGACTAAGTATCGTAGGCAATTGGTTAAAAACCGTTATATTGAAAATAAGCTAACTCGAATGTGACTTCAGTAGTTCGGAATTAAATATAAGGACAATTCGAGTCATTTGAATTTAAAATCCAAATTCCTTTTTTGAGGTTATCAAGTCACATCACTACTGTTGAATTTCAAACTTCGTTGGAATAGCATTTAAAAACTTCTACAAAAACGATGCTGCGCATTTTTTTACTCTCAAGCATCTTCACTTTATCTTGTTCCGTTGAACTATTCATCAACCAAAACTATGAAGGAGCATCCAGTTCTGGAACCTCCAGCGAACCATACAAGACCCTTTTTGATGCTTTTTCGGCCATAGAGAGCACCTACAACAGCGAACTACAGCACAGCAGCATCACATTCATTCTTCAGGGCAATGGAGGCAGCTCCACCGCTCAGCCTTACACCGCAGGAATCCAAGCCATCGGAGTCGGAACAAATACTTATTTTCTCATCACAGGCGACTCTTCAGCCCCTGTTGAGGATGAGGTCAGCTGCAGCTCTCTTCCACCCCTCGAATTTTCAAACAGTTCATCAATATTGATTACAACAGCCGATCTTCTCACCTCGCCTCAGCCAGATTCTGCTTTCACGATTCAATCGCTTCACCTTTTCATCCGCGCCTCAGCAGAGTCGAAGACATATTTATCCGTGGAGAGTTCATACTACACGATTACTTTACAGCATGTCTGTATCACAGAGGAAATAGCTTCTTTTTTGCCTGTTCCAGCACAATTTATTTCATTTAACGGCATTCCCACAGTTCATTTGAACAATTTAATTTTGCTGAGTCAAGCGTTCACTGCGTTTTTATTTGAAAATATTAGCATGCTAGCAAATTTGACTGACATCGCCGTTGAGATGAACACTTTGCCAACGGATCTCTCTTCTATCAAGACCCAAAGCCTTTTTTCGATCACAAGCTCAGATCCACTTTCGCAAACAGCGATTACGAATGTATCGATCAGCTGCAATTCAGCTGATGCTTTCGGGTGCCAGCTGTCCTCTCTGCTCAACATCTCTTCTCAGCTCTCAGTGAATATCACCTCGCTATCCATAAGCAACTCCAATATAACGCTGATTTCAGACTTTGTTGCTATCTCTCAGGTGACGCTCCTTTCCATGCAAAATATGAATATTTCCAATGTCAATCTGACCACACGAGTCTCTCCGCTAGAGAGTTCGATGCTTTTTGTTTTGCAGAACTCAGTGAATTATTCCTTCATGGATGTATATATCGGGTATTCAAATTTCAGCTATATTGACGTCCCACAAGAAGGCTACCCGTTTGACATCTTCTATATCTCAACGGAGCATGCGAATCCCACGCTAGTTTTCACGAATCTCGAGATCATGGAGACAAATTTTGACAAAGCTTTCAATATGATAGTCAATATCGATATAGACACCCGCTTCGAGTCTATCGACATCTCTCAAGTAACGGTGAGAAACAGCTTGATGAACATCCGAGCGATATTTCGAGTCGTCGTTCCGTCCTCAAACGAGCTGCCAGACATCATCGTTTGGCGCGAAGTGTCAGATTTCTATATTGCTAACAGCACATTCCTTTATTGCTATATTTTCTTGATCGATTCTGACGTTTTCAGAGTAAACATCACAGAGAAGGAGTTTTACAATCTGAGTAATTTTCACCTTGAAGAAAATATTTTCGATGTCAACGAAGAAGAAACCGGCGATACTTTCATCTGTACGCGAGGAGCGTTTTTGAAGGTAATTACGTTTATTTTCGTTCGGAATCAAGTCATCAGCCACGATGGCATCGGCGTGCAAGTAAACCCAAGCAACTTCGTCTTTATCGACGTTATCATTCACGATAATTACTTCGAATGGGCCTATTTCTATCGCAATTCCGTACTTACCGACCCCTCTATAACCTATTCCCTTGACCCAGGGTTCTACGTTCCTAGCGATCCTGATGACCCTGATGCCAACCCATGGGTGAAACGAATGAGCCGCGTTTTTTACGCTCAGAACTTGAGTATGGTAAATAACGAATGGACCTCGTATTCCGTATTTGTGTTGGTATCTGGCCCGATAGTGGCATTCTACAACTGCACGTTCATTCGCAATAAGTTCATTACAGCTAAGGACGGCTTACTTATCGTGCAGCCATATTACCCGGTGTTTCTAGGCACATCGTATAAAGGCTACATAACTGACCCTGACACTGAAACAAAGATATATTCGACTGTGCCTATGATTCTCAAGCTCTTGAATGGACAAACTCCTGGATCTGAAGGCATTCCAAGCGATCAGTTCTACCGATATATCTTCGAAAACGTGATTTTTGATACGTTAGATATGGGAGATGGGGTAAACGCGCTTGTTTTCTCTCAGTTGAACTTCGAATGCTGCGGAATCCATTTCTTTGACACGTCATTCTCGAATATAACCACCAATTCGACGGCTTATTACAGCGTGCTTATTTCTGCCAACCAAGTCCCTTATCTAAGGGTCGAGAACTGCTCTTTTACAAACCTCAACAACTATGGAGTACTCCTCAACATCGAGAATTTTGTGTTTGATAGCACGTTTATCTTCAATGGCAACATTGTCGATGGGCTCGGTGATCAGGCGATGATTAAATTAGATTCAGCAACGCTTAATCAAACGCAAATTTCGAATAATCTCATCTCGAATATTGTCGCAAGTCAATCGCTTATTCAGTGCACAGTCCAGGTGCTTGCTCACGCTTTTGAGTTTTCTCAGAATTTTGTCCATGATGTTGCGATCTACTCTTCAGATAAGGCTACTGTGGCTGTCTATTTGCTGCAAGTGCAGGTCCAAACGGCTCAAGGCGGGGAAAATACAATACAGACATACGCGAATTGCTCGTTTGTGAATATCTACATGGAGGTCAATAATGAGCTTCTCTCTGAAGTGTTTAGTAATTCTCTGTTATTGATAGTCAACGCGCAAGGGCAGTTCAGTATGACTGGGTTTAACTTCCAAAACGTTTCAATTTTGAACGCGGATTCGATAATCAAGGTCTCTTCGAGCACGATTCTCATCGACCAATCTCAGTTTGATACGATCAATATTTCCGGTTTTTCAGCCGCAGTTACCATGATATTTCAAACCGCCTCGCTGAGCAATTCTAATTTTGTGAATTTCCCTCTGCCGTCTCTAGTTGGCGGACCATTGATTAATCTGGCAGATGCTTTGGTGAGCTCTGAGCCCAAAACGAAAGAGTTTTCTATGAGTAATTGCACATTTCAGGATATTTCTTACCAGACAGCTTCAGTTCTCCAGGCAGAGTTTCAGCAACTGGATTTTGCACTACAAAACTGTTCATTTCAAGATGTATTTGTCATAGGCGATGAAGCAGCTGGAATAATGTATTTTTCAAAAGTGAACTTTACAGCTTTCAAGTTTGACTCTGTCACAATAACCTATTCAAAGGAGCCTGAAGATGATAGATATGGCTCATTTTTCTACCTGAGTGGGTGTCAGGGGATAAACAATGCTACAGTCAGTATATCAGATGTGTTCTTTGACCTAAATTTCGGGTTAGCTGGGGTTTTTCTGTATTCCACTGAAGCTGTATCGTTGCCGATAGCGTTGCATAATTTTCATTTTGCTTTGGAAGAATCAGAGGCAAAAAGAGAAGAGTTATTGAAAATCTCGTATCAAATTGTGGAAATGCTTAGCGGGCAACTCACGCTTTCGGATTCTGTTTTCGAGAACTTTGGTTCAACTCAAAATTTGTTTCTTTTGCATTGCGCGAATGGTGTAGGAGTCAATTTCAGCGTAGAGCGCTCGAGTTTCTCGAATATGTATCTTTCGAGTGACTATGATAGCGGAGGCTCTGTTAGTATAATAAAGCTTGATGCGCCTTGGTATCCAAGCTATTGCGTCCATCAAATAAGCATTAATTCGTCAAATTTTTCGGGTATTGAGTCCACGGGAAACGGAACTATTTTGCAAGATACTCTGTATTTTCCTGATGATATAGACCTGACGTATTTTCCTACTGATGCTCCTCCTCCTGTAGTTTCTCTCAGACTCGAGGAATCGAGTTTTACAGAGAATAAAGCAGTCTTTGGAGGAGTATTATATAGCATCGCTAATAATCCGAAAAACACGAATATCACCGTTTCTCGCTCTAATTTCCTCAGAAATAATGCTACAGCCGAAGGAGGGGTTTTTTGGGTCGGCGATCCCAGCATGACTATCGTTGATTCAACTTTTACACAAAACACTGCCGAAGTCAACGGCGGAGTCGTCTTCATTAGTCAAAAGGATAACCTAGGCCCTATTTTCACTTCAACTGCAGGCAACACGTTTACAAATAACACCTCCGAGCTTGGTTTCGGATGGTCCGCTGGCTCTCCTCCTCAATCGATTACTCTTGAAATTGACCACGCAGCACTTGCTACAAACGGCATTCAGCTTGCGCTTCCAGAAGCGAGAAACGTGTCGACCAATGGGTTTAGCAACGTACCCATTATCGTGTATCTCCGTGATCAATTCGATAATCTTTACAATGATGATTCTGCTCAAAAAGTTGTGTCCGTCATTGTAAACTCAAGCTTTCAGTACCGAGTTTTCTATTATAAAAACTGCACCAAAGCGACTTGCTGGGTTACGCCAGACGACCTACAAATCACTGGAAAAGCAGGCGAGAATGTCACTCTCAGGGTCGAATATCAGTCAAACGTAATTACTGCAAGTCAAGAGCTTTACCTTATCGTCAGAGGTTGCGTAGAGGGCGAAATAAACGATACAAGCATCGGGACTTGTACGCTATGTCCCTCAGGGAAATACTCATTGAATGTATATGACTCTTATTGCAAGATTTGCATGGAAGGAGCGACTTGCCTTGGAGGCAACGTAATTCAATTACACTCTGGGTGGTGGAGGCAAAACGCCTCCTCGGACCAGCTTGTGAAATGCCCTCAAACCACTTGTATCGGAGGTGTCGGGGAGGATATCTGTGCGGATGGATATACAGGAATTTTGTGTTTACAATGTGACCAATCGAATGGGTATATGAGGAAAACAGGCGGCGGATGTGTACGCTGCCCCCAAGAAACGGCAGCTCAGCGCGTAGGCCTGGTGTTTTCGGTTATCGGGCTCAGTCTATACCAGTTATTAATCGCATTTATGACCTTCAACTCGAATACCAGTTTCAACGAATCCTTCAAACAAACCGGGGTGAAGATCATTAAGATTGGTCAATGCGTTGCGGTTTTCACGAATTACTCCCAAATTACCTCTGTTGTCTTTTCTCTGAGCTCCGCGCTACAAGATTATCTCAGCGTCGCGAATTCATTCGGAGATCCCTACCAAATCATGTTTCTGTCGCTCGATTGCATTTTCTTCAATGGAGGATACTCGGCTTTCCAAATACTCCAATTCAAGATCCTGATTTCTAGTCTCACCCCACTCTTGAAATGGATCATTTTCTCTATTGTTTTATACCCACTCACCGGCGCCATAAAGAAAAAGTCGAGCAATTACAAGCACTTTCAATTTTCGATTATATTATTCCTCAGTCTCTTTCTCCTCGAGCAGCCTGGCATCGTTAAACAACTCCTCGCCGTATTCAACTGCAACCAACTAGACCCCTCTTCAGCGACGCTTTACAATGTTGATAACGCAGATATTAACTGCAGTTTGCCCGAATATAATTCTTTTAAAATCACCACCGTGCTTCCGATTCTGCTCACCTGGGGTGTGTTTATCCCTTTCCTGATATTCGGAATGATGATAAAAAATAAACGGAAACTGAAATCGGAAAATTATAGAATCGTATTGGGTGGGTTTTATATCCAATACACTGAGCCAGCCTATTACTGGGGTTTGGTTTCATTGGGTTTCAAGGAAGTCCTGCTCATCGTCTCGAATTTTTTCAGCGAAGACGAGGACACGAAACTGATTCTCTGCTTAGTCGTAATGGTCTTGTATTTCTGGATGTTGAGGGCTAGTCGGCCTTTTCACCATTCAAAACTCTATGATTTAGAGGTTTATTCGACGATATGTTGTTGCTGGTCAAGTTTGCTAATTCTCCTCATCAAATACTCAAAGACTCCCGCGGTAACATTAATTGCGACTTATCTACTGATGGTCATCAATGTTCTCATGGTTTTTTATTTCGTTTTGAAGATGACAGAGTTAGTGCTCCATGCCTTTTCGAAATTTCAATTGTCGTTGCTGAGGTTCGTGAGGAAAATATACTCGAGCGCCGCTTTGGACAAACAGATCCAGGAGTTGGAAACCAAAATCGCAAACGCAGCAATTACTATCAATATGCCGACAACTGCTCACTTCCAAAGGAGAAATGGCGTCAGAGAGAGAAACAGAGCAGCGGTTGAGCGGCTGAGAAGGTGTACTGTATCAGACCAGCAAGAGCTCTCTACAAATACCCCTCTTCCTATTAATAATGCAAAATCTTTGATCACAGGAAATTTCGAGGATTCACGCAATATGGATTCGAGTAATCTGAACTCTTCGAACCAATCAATATTGAAATCCCAAATTGACTTGGAGAAAGAGCCCAACAAGCAAACTCTGCCTCGGTTATCATCCAGTATCCTCGATGCTTCAGCATATGTTTCGAAAATCTATTGAAAAAGCAAGAATTGTAAAGAAAGACATTTTTGTCGCTCTTTTTGTTAGGTATGAGGTTAAGAGACGCATTATCAAATTTCATTTTTATTTATAGAAATCAATATTTGATGAATCTTCAGCAATAATCTGATTAGAATTATGAAATTGAATAGAAAACAAAACATTTTCTTAAGAAATCGAGTTAATTAAAAGTAAGGTATATGCAAAGCATTTATGAATGAGTTTAATGAAGTTTCCTTCTCAATGTATCGCTACTTTGAGAAATTCATATATGAAACTTTGTTTTCCTCATAAAATGTGGCAAAGTAGCCTAGACTAAAAAACAAAAACATTACTGAGTTAACCTTTTCATCGGCCTAAAGCTTTTTTCATCCAGGGAAAAAACATGGCCTGGGTGGAATCCTCTTCGCTCAAGTTTCGCGTCTCTTTTTATGAAAACTCGCAGTGTATTCGGATTAGAGTACTCCAGCTCTTCTGTTCTCATACTTAATGCAGGTAGATGACTTTTCGAGGGCGATTCCGTCAAGTTCCTATGTCTTGTTTTCCTGACTTCAGCCTCCGAGGAATAACGCGGATGAGGATGTCTTGGTGATTCATGACGAGATGCAGTAAATTGACTATGATCGAGGATATTTACAGTCTCCGCTGGTCGTTCAAACGACTGTTGCCTCTTTTCGTGACTGGTTTGTTTGGTTAGCGTTTTTACGGTTGATGGCATTCGAATTGGAAAGTCTGTTACGCTATCGAATTTCCTTTGAAGCCGAATCTTGATAGGAGAAGGTTTCTTTTCAATAGCGGGTCGCTGCTCAGGAGCTGTATCCACAGCGGTTATTGTCTGATTATACAATGTTGTTTGTGCTCCTTTCAAACCAGCAGGCTTGCCAATACTGATCAAACTTAGTGTATTATTAAGATTCAGTTTATTTCGTATCGCTTGTCTAGTTTCAGCTTCGAGCGCCTTTTTGATCATAGCGGCCTTTGTGGCCGAGTCAGAGTCTTCGAGATAACTTAAACTGCCGTGAACTAGTCCAGATTGCCTTTGAGAGCTTTGTAAAAGCTCCTCTTCGTTAAATTTGGAAAATTGACTGAAGTCATATTTACTGTCCTCGTTGGCTCCTTCACGTTTACTTGAAGAGTGGCTTTGCTTTATTTTCGAGAGCCATTGAAGTCCTTTTAATCTCCTTTTCGCTGGGCTCATATATTCCCGAGAATGACTCGGAGATACGTCTTTAAAATCACTCAAATCGCCTGTAAATGTAGCTCTTCCAGGGATTGGCGTCCTGTATTTGCTTACTATAAACCTCTGTTTAACCCTATTATCAAGCGAACTCAGCCGAACCTGCACGTATCGCACTGGAGATTTCGAGGAGCTCTCTTCATTGGTGACCTTTGATACCGTTTTAGTCGGAGAGAGCTCTCCGAGGTTAATGCTTTGGCTGGGATTGCTTCCATTGCTAAATCTGCCGTCGGTTGAATGCCTTGGGTTCAGTCCCTTGCTTGTATAGCTGCGTCTCAGCGAATGGTAGTCAACTCCGAAATTTTCAAAGGGAGAAAACGGATCATTCTCCACTTGCCATTCATTCTGCTTCCATTTTTTCGTCGGGATATCTTTTACATGGTGCTCAGCAGGCTCAGCATTATCGTGGTGATCGGATGAAGGTTCAATTTCATTGAATTTTTCAATAGATTGATCGATGAATGCCTCCATCGATCCCTTTTGATTAGATTGCAAAATAGTTGAATGATCGGCTGGCAAGTTTCTCTCGCTGGACTTCAATTGATTTGTTGGGTCAAAGAACCGGGAACTCGTCGATTGAGACTGTATTAAGTAATTTTTTCGGCTTTGTGTGTAGGTAATGATGCCCTGCAGTCTTTTATTATGGATTTTTGCTCTGGCTTCGAGGTATTCCATCAACCAGTTAGACGCTGTGGGTTCAGATAGAATAAAACTTTGTAATTCCTAAGATAAAAAGGTTGAAACTGCTCTTCGCTTGGAAAATTTCTATAGTACTTTTTTATTTATTTGAACGTACGCACCAGGTTGAATACACACAACCGAATGCATTCTAGGCTTGCCTTCTATTATTTCCTCTGCTCCGAAAATTTCACCTCTGCCGAGTATCGACAGCTTTTGTAATGCTATGTTACGATTGGGTTTCCAAAACGATTTGTACTTCAATATCTCGAGAGGGATATTTTTTCTTTAGGTATTTGCGGATTGTTAAATCGTCTGGACTCTCAAATGCTTCATGATAGTCAACTTTTGAAAGTATCTGAAACAACGAGTTTTTGTTAAGGGACTTTTTTAGAAAGGTTTCCTTTACTTTGAAATCACCGGATTTTATGATATAGACGTTCTCGGCAGGCTCATTTTGGCTATAAATGATTTGGTTTCGGCTCGCTTCCCTCACTCGACAGTACATGAATAAACTCCGGATTGAGGGGTAGGACCATTCTTTGAACATTTTTAAGGATTTCAAAAAATTGATTTCGTTGAAGAGCCTTTGCTCTTCTTTTTCGCCTTTACAAGCAAAATTTGCATGAGTTTTTCCCTCGTTTAGATGGAAAGATTACGTAGTATCTGCTGGAAGGGCTCTTTGTCAAGAACGGCGAAATCAGCATCTTCCTCACAAAGGATAGTCGCTGCTCGCGGTTTTCGTTCTAATAAAGCAAGCTCTCCAAAAGCGTAGCCTGGGCCTTGAACAGCTACTTTGGTAGGCACTTTTTCTTTTTTTGTTTCGCCGTTTTTATCAACCACCTCTTTTTCCAGTGGAATAATAATCCCGACTCTCCCCTTGAGCGTCACCCAAAAGGTCTCGCCAAATTCACCTAACCACATCAAAAACCAGTTACTTTACGAATATTTTACCGTGATTCATGCACGCGTCGCCTTGTTTCAGATGTACATGGTACATTTTCGCCATGCATTGCTTATGTGTATCCTCATCGTATTTTTTAAAGAAACCAACGTTCTCAGTGCATTTCACCAGAAAATTGATATCTGTGGAATTTCGCTCTTCAAACTCCTTCTGTAAAATCAATATCGCCAGCTGGCAAGCAGAACAGTTGCTATTATCCCATCAAATTACAAAAAAAGTTTACTTCTATTTGGTCATCTTGCTTCATAGTTTCCAGTTTAATATCTTTCAGCCTTCTTAAGGTACTTGGGTCAAAAGTCGAATGCCTATGCCTTCCGATTACAGACCCTGACCTCCTTACTTGTTGAGGGTCAGCAGCTGATTCAGATTTTTTCAATGCCGGATGAATCAATGACGAAAGGTGCGAGAGGACCGTTGAAGGCAGCTGATTTTGGTTTTTCTTTTGACTTTTATCTGCAGTTGGGCTGCCATTGGAAACTTTTCCCTCTCCATCGTCATCAGCGTCCTCAGAAGATTGATCAGAGCTTTCGTCAGCGTCGGATTCTTCGATGATATGCGTATCAAGCTCCTTTTCTTCCTTTTTCTTTTTGGTATCCGGACTCGAAAGGCGCTGGGAGTCAATAGATTGCAATATTGGCGAATTTGATTGAAGAATTGTAGGGGCACTGTGCCTTTCGGCAGGTGAGAGGTAGCGTTTTTCTGGTTTGACGTATTTTTGGGCTTTGATAGTGATGGATGTGGCCATTCGGCTGGCGGATTGAGTCTGTCTTTTTAATAATTTTTATTTACGAGTTGCATATTGCAGTGAGATAGGTATCAAAGTATTAAACTTCCAAAGTATCTTTGATATAAGAGGTATCCGATTTTAAAAATGAGGGCTGAGAGTTATGGTGGCTAGTCCAAGAATCTTTATTCTGAGTTGAAATAAGTAAGATTTCCAAGAGTTATTAGCAATACGGAAACTGGATTCATCAAAAGAGTTTTGCAGTTCACGCCAGAGATGTATAAGAAATTGCAGTTTACTTTTGGTTCAGCCTTGAGTAAGCCTGGTAGATGACGATTCTATGGTAAATAACTGGTTATAAGAAATTCATTTAAAAGAGTTGGATTAAGATTTGGGCAATAAAGTTTTTTTTTGTCAGATACCATTCCAGTATTTTCGATCTTCGCGTACAAGTAGAAAAATGCCCGAAATTTTCCATAGGGTGTTTTCGAGACACCTTGGAATATTGATCCAATATCCTCAATATTTGGATGAAGGGAGGCTTGGAGGTCCTAGAATCGGTGAAAACTCATCAATGTGTGAGTTTCTGAGAGAGCTAGTAAACATAGAGTAGAGTATCTCAAGAGAAATAAATTTTCTGCTTCCTTATCGAATCTGGTAGTTCGTCAGTGTTTTTTTGGCTCTATTTAAAAGTTTATTTTCAAATTGTTTCGAGACTACAATTACCCTCTGACCTGGTTATTTAGTGCAACATGCCCGTAGGGTGCATTCAAAGAGAATATCCGGCATCATTTTCATTTCTCAGATTAGACGAAGGTAGTATACAGTCATCGGAAAGAGTAAACTCATCTCAAAAAGATGAATGAAGCTCAAGAGCAATGAACTGCTAATTCTGCTGAGTGTCTAAATCAGCCGAGTCTTTTTCTTATTGAGAACCTCATAAGACTCATGCTAGAGCAACGCAAGGGAAGGCCGTCCCAATTTGGGCTTTTTATGGCTCTCGATTTATTTGGGTGGTATTCTTGGGACTCAGGAACAAGTTTAAAGGCAAGAGGCCATCGCTTTGCTTGAGGAACATTAAACTCCTCAGAACACTCAAAATTATGAACATCAGCAGCAGGAGGACATCGAAATTAGCATAATGAGAATGAGTTGATGTAGTCGCTTTAAGTGCATATTTTCAAGCTTTTGGGAGCGAAACACCTATGTTAATGCGAAAAACATAGCCTAACAATTCGTCCCATGAGATTTGGTGACTCAAGACCACAGTTGCTCTCATAACTAATTTTATTGATTTAAATTTACCTCTTTTACTCTAAATAAAATACGCGAACTAGCCTTACAATGTAGTGTAAGTGAATCCTTAATAATACATTTCAATGGAAAATTAGATTGGCTTAACTAACACCGCATAGGAAACGCAATATATTGTGATCCTTCAAATTAATTATTACGGAAACAAGACTTAGTAATCGATTAACATGACTTGTGCTTGAGTTGCAGATGCTGTTTTAAAGCGATTTCATTTCTAAGAAACAATTTCAAGTCAGCTTCGAAAGAACGACCGGAATTACCCATAACTTTTCCCACAGTCCGCAACTGTGCATTTAAAAACTTTCAAAACCTCAGAGTTATTCCCTCTTTTTTTCTGGCTGTCCTTGGAAATTAAACTTAACCCCACGCCACTTTCTTCACTCTTCATTGATTCCTGTTCGGTTTCTTCCTTCACATTTAGTTCTTCTTTCACACTTGACAGCGTATCTCTTGTATTTGGAGTCAGCTCGTAGATTGCTTTGTTCTTTTGGTTAGCATAGCGTTAGATATGGTATAACAAATATGCGAATATTACCAATTTAATGGTTTTGATGTGTCGTTGCTTGTCCTTTTCAGCGCATTGCTCAATAGCTACGTCAAGAGCTTTAATCTTTTTACACAAACGGTCTAAAGCTGGATGCTCTAGTATGCTCCCTGGAGTCGGGAGGCTCTTGAATGGTCGAGTGTTAGGAATAACATGAATCGGCTGGTAACTTTTCTGAATTCCTTGAAGAGGGAGGAGCCCTTCATCCTGTTTACCAACGTAATAAACTTGAGTCAGAGATGGTAGCTGTGGTGGCAGGGACCGAGGCGTCAACAATGTTGCCATTTGCTGTTGTCTTCGGAGGTATTCTCCTATAGCCATTAGAGAATATATGTCTGCCATCTAGTAATTAAAGAAATGCAGGCCCGATTCAAAATTAGAAAACTGATCGTAATTATTTTAAATTTTTTGAGTGGCTTATCAGTATTTTGAATTATTTTACATATTTGATAGAAACTCTCCTAAGATCTGAACAAGAATTTTGGAATAACTTTACCAAAAGAAGGAAATTAAAAGATCTGCTTAATTGGCTATCAAAAAGTTTAATAATTCGAAACCTTTAGATTAATAAATTGTTCTTCCAGCGAATTTTTTTTTGGGTTTTCAGGAGCGATTAAAATAGCAAGCCGCTGTGAACTTACAAAAATTACTTTTAGGAGCTTTTGAGTCATGTAACTTAGAAAGAGCAGATAGTTTGAGCGTGAAAAAGTTGCAAATAGAGCAATCTCTCTAATAATAATTGAAAGAAAGCAATTGATAGGTTATCATTTGAGAAATTAGACGTCAGCAAGGGGACTGCCATATAAAAATAAAGCTAACAAGCAAAGCAAAGCGGTTCTGAGAAGAGATGAAATACTCATTGATGGCTGGGAATTTAAGATAAATGAGGCTGCAAATTAAGCGATATGAAGGCAAAATAGTTTGCTAAAATTCAGCAGCGGCCTCTTCCGATAAAAAATTCACGCGCAATTCCTGATATTCCTCAAATTGTAATCAACAACAATTCCAACTGGAAATATAGATGCTCACATTCTTTAAACCTAAGCAAAATAAAGCGAATTGTATTTAGGCTGTTTAATGAGAAATCAATAATAGGACTATGAGCATATAACTCGCTGCAATGTCTAGATTAAATTGAGCACTGTGGTCAATTCAGAAGAAAGCGATTTAGTTGAAATTAATTTGATAGGCGCACTGTTCTAATTATAAGTCGCATCTAACTCCTGCTTGATTAAAATTTTAACTATCCAAGCCAATCACCAGGCAAGAACCGAAAAGAGGCTATTGTCAACTATTAAGACCCTGCAGACAGAAATTTTAGTGAGGCGCGCGTTGTGCTTGCTGAATAGAAGCACCATGCTGTGATGTTGTTTGTACTCAAGTAGAAGCCAACAAAAACACAGTTCTTGTCTGCAATTCCTGATCAGCAAATCGCTGTGTCTCCTTGTTAGTTTTATTAACTTCCATATTTCATTCTATGTGCCATTGGTGAACGTTAAGTCGATTTTATGATGTCATATCAAATTGCAGTCACATGATCCCGATAGAGCAGCAATATTGTGGAAAGGTTGCTCTTTCATTAGCGATTTGGTAACTCTTGCTGGGGAAGCAGAAGAATAGTCTAGACAGGGTTCTGAGAACCGTAAATAAGAGCTAGGCTAAACGAAAACTTTGAGCATGGATCTTCCAAGCAAGTTTAGAAAGTTTTTTATAAATTAATGTGAAACAGAAAAAGACATTGGAAGAATCATAGAGCTTCCAAATTAAATTGCAACTCCCTTAATTTAACGATGGTTTGATGAAAGTCGACGATCAATCGAAGTTTCTCTTCTGAAACATAAATAGTGAGACATTTTACTATTTTCGGCTCTATACAATCAAAGGTGTATCGTGCCTTGAGACTTTATTTGATGAAAATTTTGAAAAATCCGTGGTTTCACCCCTCAATGTAAATCTTTCAGGAATCTCCTGATAGTGAGAAATAAGTAGGGATAGCTCTGTAGTATCACGTTCGCATCATGATAACAGTTATGAAGACGTTTAGCATTTTCTTTTGAAATTATTGTCTTCCAGTAGAAAATAATATTAGCAGCAAAAACCCAAAATATGAACTGGTTAGACGGAAGAAAATCGAAACCCTACTTAAATGTAAATAAAGCTATACTTTGGCTCTTCTTTCTATTTCAATGTTCCATCATGGCTAATTTCAACAAGATGTCAGTGAATTCATTAAGCAGCGAAATTCCTTTTTTAGAACGATTTCAAGCTCTATTCCTCTCAGTTCTGAATCGATTATATTGCCTATATAAGAATAGCTTTGCATCTCACTCCAGCAGCCGAGTCATTTGAATAAAATATTCCTTCTTATAATGACGAGTCAATATAAAAGTAGGGCTTTTTCTAAATTAAAAGCTCAAATAAATGAATGCTCGACACCCTTCAAAAGGAAGGATTTAGCAAAACATTTTCAATATAAAGACCACGTCAATTTGAGATGAGTTCGCGCTATACTTGCTTATAAGAAGGCGTATACGTTCTCGCCTATTAACCCACCAACATTTATATTCAGCCTTCATTATTCCACTTGCGATGATTTCATTAGCTAAGCCCCCCAGTTAGACCGATTTTCATCAGGTCTTGATCCAATCTCAGATGGCTCCAACAATTCAGTGCCAATACAGAAGCAGAAATTTTTTTCCCACAGAAAATTTGAAAAATCACACATTCTCAATCCCATTTTAGACGTTTTGATTATAATTGAGCTGGGTCCAAATCGTATCAAAAGATCATTTGCTGGGCTCTCGACTTTAAATAAAGTTATGAAGCCAATGTTTCTTCGAATGAGAAATCTGATTTCTACAGGATTATCGCTTTTCTATAGTAATATTTCCTTTCATTTCCAACCAGGAATCTTTGGCCATGGTTAAATTAAATCCAAGTGATGTATTAATTTTATTGAGCGTTTCCTTGAAAGAGAGTTTAACTCAACTCAAGCGGTTAGGAAGATGAACAAAAAAATTATGTAGCATTTTGATAAAAAATTAGGATGCATCGTTTTGCTGCTTTAAAGTATCGATAGATACATTACATTATCTAAACGAAATTATTTCTTCGTGAATCAATAACTATACGCAAAAAATAAAGAAAGAAAAGCCAATCCTGGGACCTTTCCATCCGATTGCCGGCTTTAACATAAAGTATGCTTAATTTTGATATGTTGCTTCAAAGCTATCTCATTCCTAATGAAAGAAACAATAAGAGCGAAGTTTCAAATGAGATTACCCATAGCTCTTCTCACAGCCTGAAACTTCACATTTAAAAAACTTCGACGCCTCTGACGAGTTTCTTTTTTTCCTAGAGGAATTTTCAGTTGATTCCGTCTGAATTTCCTTTTCACTAATTTCCTCGATTTTAACCTCTTGATTAATCTCTGAAAGTGTATCTGTCTTCTTTATTTTCTTTTGCTGAGATTGATATAGGAACCCAAAACCCTAAATTAATTTTACCAAGAACACCAGTTTCGTTTGAGGTTTATTGATTTTTCTTGAGCTTTCTTGGATAGCGGCGTCAAGGGCTCGAATTTTTTTACATAATTGGTCTATAGCTGGATGACTGAGAACGTCCTCAGGGGTAGAGAGCTTCTTTGCTTGAGGCATTACTTTGAAGGCTAGGCCTATTCCTGGATAGCCATAGCAGGCTGTCTTTTCATGGTAATTAAACGATTGAGGGACCATGATTTGCGCTAATTGTTGCCGTTGGAGATACTCTCTCAGAGCGAGGAAAGAATAAAGATCTGCCATGGAGCGAACAGAGGAATGTCACTCTGAAATGTGATTTGAAATGTGATTATAAATTAATCCTAAAAGTCTCAGAGACGTTGATACTAAAAAGTTCAAGCAAATCCTGATTTTAGCGTTTGAATGCTAATTATATATCAGCACGAAAGCATAAATCGAATAGAGAACATTTATGAAATCTGAAATTCAATTTTCGTGGTGCGAAACGCTGGTACTTAGACGCGAAATACCAAAGAAAATCAATTAAAATAAAATTTCTTTAGAATCGAGAAGAAAATTTAGGAAAAACAGGTTCGATACAACGAATTTGTTTTCTATGGATTAAAAAAATATCGAACAATTTAAACCGGGTATTTATGTAAAATTTTGCGACTTTGATTAGAGGTTCTAAGAACTGTTCTAAACTGGCAAATTGATAATTTTGGGTCATCAAACGATATTTCAGGTACTTGAAATAGACGCGCGAGAGAACCAGCGAAGGTTCTCTTGGATAAGTAAGAGCCCGAGTTTCTAGAGAGAGTATTGTGATTTGGATATGATTTGCATATCAGAAAACTAGGTTTCGTTGGAAGGCGGAATGGAAAGTTGATATATGTGTTAAATATCGAAAAAAGTCTTATTCAATTATTATATTTTTGGGTATTTCTCATTATCGAAAGGAAAAAGCTGATTTATTATGGCTTTTTGAAGTTTTCTTGTCCGGGGAAACAGTTGTCGGCCGAGTAAGAAAAATCGAAGCCGGAGACCAAAGAGCCGCAAGCAGGAGAGCATTAAGTTCTTTATTGATAGTAGTCGTGGAAAGAACCTTATCATGTGCGAAAATTAATGGCTTCGCTTCCCAATAGAGAGAGAAATAGTGAACTTTATGAAATCGAAATCCGAACCAATTAGGTCATTAACTCTTGAATCACAACTTGGTAAATTTCAAAACCTCGAAATTCAAAAAATTTAAATTTTTTCTGTTATAAAGCAAATCATGTAATTTCACTACTGATAACTCGGAACAATTACAAAGCTTAATTGTAGGGCATTTTCTCAGTAGCTTTCTTAAATCAGTCTTCTTCAGATTTTCTCAAGAAATCATAATGAGAGTCTTTATTTAATTCTTCAAGAGATCAAAAGTCTCGTCTGAGTATCGTTTCATGCATTGTGGATTCATGGAAGTCTTTAATTATGACATCAACCTTTTGAGAATAGAAATACAAACTATATTTAGCTCTTATAGTTTTCACTCTCACTCTCTTCTGGACCGATTTCTTTTCTCATTGTGTATGGCAGAAGGAACAGATTTTCATTTAATCTAAAATAAACATTTCCCAAGCAACATTTCTCTCAATTAATTCTTAGTACTCAATCAACTCTCTTCATTAAGAAGTGTCAGAAGGAGTTTAGTGAAGGCATCTTTGTATGAGGAATCTCGGGTCTTGATTAGTCTTATCACTTGGGCTAGTTTTCATTTTTTTCTTGCTATACAAATAGGTTTACAAAAATCTATTTTCTTTTCACGAAGGGCGATTATGCAAGTCATATCTTTTGGAAAACAAACAAAAAAATTATGCTACACGCAACGATTTCTAACAGTACAAAAAATTTCAAATTCTTTTGCAAAAACATTACCTAATGGATGCTTTTTTTGTGCTTGGTCTTCAAATGCTGCTTTAGTGACAGCAAAGATCTAGTTCAATTTTAAATTTCACTAACAAGAGGATTTACCCATAGCTCTTTCCACATCCGATCGCATGACATGTAAAAAAAATTTTTCTACGGGACAATTTCCTGTACTCTCTCTTTGTAGTTGAATCTATATCTGACTCATTAGGTCCCTTTGAATTAGATTCCAGTTGAATTTCGGTCTCGATTTTTATTGTTGGGATTGATTGAATCTCAGTGCATGGTTCTTGGGGTGCCTTCTGGTCTTTTCTGGCCTATCAAGCTGTTACAAATTGAACTAAAATTCCGTTACTTCATGTCTAGGGAATGACTTTCGTTTTTCCAAGCTACTGGAGTTGTTTGTAGCGCTGATCGCTTCGTCAAGTTCTTTTATTTTGTTACAAAGATAAGCCAACTTTGGATGATTGAGGATATTCGTAGGCGGGAGAGGGCTTTCTGCCCTAAGGAGCTGCGTTTGCGTTCCGATTAAAATGGAGTTTGTCGGAAAATTAGCCCTTGGATGCGAAAATAAGGGTGGCGCCAGTTTAAAACTGCTATCGTGGCTGCCGTCCCTCAGAGATTGAGTGATGAAATTACTCAAGAGCTGCTTCTGTATATACTCTTGAAGCACAAACATCGGATAGAATCCCGTCATTCGAATTAATGAACTTTAAAGTATTAAAAAACCTCAATTTGATCAAAAACATTTGAATTCTTCCACCAAACGCAAACGAAATCGAGTATGTATTTAAGGTAAATGCTTTAGGATTTGCTTTTTAGCATAAATCCCTTTTCTTTTATTGTGGCAGCGTCTTGTACTCTTGCGTCCTAATTCTCGTGTAGCTGGGATCGAGTCAAAGAGCTACGAAAAGTTAGCAGCCAAAGAATTCGGGTTCTCTTGTTTTCTAAAGTCTAGAATAATTTTTTGATTCTAACTCGAATTCTACTGAAGTTTTTTTTCCTATGGCTGAGAATAACTCAAGTAATTTTATTAGATATGCTTTTCTGAGGTTTGTTAGATCCTCCTCAGCTCAGAAATCGAAGCTAAGAGAAACAAATAGAGACGATTCGTTTCTAGAATCGATGAAGCATTGGAGAAAGATTGTGAACATCGAATTTATGAACTTAATTCATTGCGAAAAGAGGTGCCTCCATGGATCATGTATCTCCTTTGAAGTCAGTTCATGAACATTGTATTATCAATCCAAGCAATATACTCTAGATTGCACTTAGGTTCTTTTTTGAATATTCATGAGAACTGCTGAAAGAAAAAATCATCGAAACCTCGTATCCTCACATAAGATCATGTTGAACGAACATGACGTCAGTGTCTAGCATTTGAGCTGAGTATTTATGCTTTTGGGTTTGAATTTTCTACAACAGAGACGAAGAAACAAGCCAAAATAATGAAAAATACCGGTACGACTAACAAAGTTTTTGCCGCTATCTAGGAAATATCTAAATTCCGGAGCGAAATAAGAACTAACTAAAACTCCACAGAGATTAATTATTGCTAAGGAAGGGAACGACACAACGACTTTTGAAAAGAAGAGCAAGAGAATCCTAATATTTAATTTAGAAAATTTGTAGCTGAATTCCTATTCGAAGCAAAAATCTTGAGAAGTTGTTCGAATTAATAATCTATATAGCCGAGGAAAAATCTGCACTGACGAATTATTTTAGATCGAAATCAGTAATTGCCTTTCAAAATTTCACGCTATTTTAAGACTTAAAAAGCCATAAAACCCTAATTCTAAATATCGAAGGAGCTTTCTTTAATAGAGGTTCCGTATCAGAGATGGAGCACAACATCAGGAATAATTCATCTATTATGTGTGATAACCCTTGCTTGTAGTAGGAATTGGGAATTTGATGGAATTTCGAGTATATTTCCAAGTCTCAAGAAGAATTTATATATACCTGCGAAGGAAATATAGTTTTCTATAAGAAAGTAGAAGAAATGTTGGGAAAAGAGGAATTAAACAGGGCTTCGGGTATAATCGAGAAAAAATTTTCATAAAGTTAGACAAAGATTTCAGTTTTCTTCTCAATTTATCTGAAAGGCATATTGTACAATGGATTCTCCTTTAAATTTCCCTGGTGCTAGGCTAGATGCTTTGAGATTTAAGGATATAAGAGATCTTAGTATAAAAAGATATCCTTTTATAACGATTGCTCAAATGCAAAACTACCATTAACTCGGAATCTTTAGAAGAAACTACTTGAAAACCCGGCACAATTCAATTGTGTGCCATGAAGTGAAGGTGCTGGCTGGCAAGCATGTCATTTTCTCTAAAAAATACGATTTCACTCTTTTTACATCTGGCTCAAATATCGCCAGTAAGTTTCCTAAATACTCTGGAATTACGTTTATTAATGAAATTTTCACTCAATAACTGCGGTCGTTGCGCCAGGAAGCCAATTGCATACAAGAACACTAAGTTCTAAGTAATTACTATTTTAATAATTATCTCTTCTGGCTGCGTTCAAGAATTTTGATAACTGTTTTTCAAGCAAATGCCTGACCAAAACAAAAAAAACTTACTCATAGTCAAACTTCAATCATAGTGGACTCCTAATATCATTCTAATATGCTGTCACGGTTATCCCGAGAAAATACTAGCTATCTAACTCTTCAATTTTTTCCGAATACCAATCTAATATGAGTCTTAGCTACCTAAAATTCCATCTTCTACGACACTATAACTCTCAACCAAATGATTTCTTAGTCTTGGAACTGCTGACTATAAAAACTGTAGAGTTCTCAACGCCTTATCACCGGCCTTATCGTAGATAATTAATAACAAGGGAGAAAAATCTTTATTTCAACCAATTATCCTGCAGATACCTCGCCCCTCAAGGTCAGGAATCAACCATCAATTAACAAGTACCATTTCCTTCGATGCTTCTTTTTGGTTCTATTCGATTTACAGAATTAGATTACGGAACAGGCTAGTGAAATAATTGCATTCGATTAAAATTGAGGTATTTCGATTTTTAATTATTGTGTAATTTACGATACTCAAAACCGCGTTTTTGGATGAGTCTCACTGTATAATTTTCTAATTCGAATTAATCCAGGCTTTTTATTTTAACAAAATTATCTCCACCAGTGAAATTTTCTGTCGGTAGCGAGAGATAATGTCTTAATCTCTAATTTTACGAGTCCCACCGCTGTAAACCTTTCCACCAGCTAGACCTTCAGGGAAGGAGCGAGGCTGGCTTTAAGCAAGGCTCAAGGAGAGGTGAGAAAGATTGTGAGTTATGTTAACAATTACCATTCAGAATTTAAAGTGGTCTTATTAAACCCTTCACGTCCTGAAAGAATCAATCGTTTTTTTGAAAATTAAACGCTGAGAATAATTAGTGAAAAAATAAAAAATTCTTCGGTAATCAAAAAAATGACGAACGCGTACGAGCTATCAGCCTTGCAGCAATATCTCCAATACAAGAGCCTGCAAAATTACGCTCAAAGACCGGCCATCGTGAGCCTGCCAGTGAGGACGCCAAATTTTTATCAAGCTTATAATCACCATCAACAATACATTGCGAATACAATGCCAATGTACACCGTAATAAGGCCGCAAATCCAACCAATACAACCGAGTTTTCCATGGATTCAGCAGTTTACGCCGCTACAAAGTTTTTCACACGATTCTAAACTAGCTGATAAGCTAGCCGAGCTGAGCAAGAAGACTGCCTCGCCTGATCCTAGACCAGAGCAAATTTTGGAGATGCCGGTAATGAACTGCACTAAGGCATAGCGCTAATTGTATTAGAAACAGGACTTGGAGAAAAAAAATTTGACTGTTGAATCCAATGGCTCGAACCAGCCATTGGAGCTCCTTTCGACAGGAGCAGCTAATTCCCCTTCAAATAAACAAGATGACCTTCAAGCAAAGAAAAAAAAACGGTCGCCAGCGACAAAGGACGTGCCTTTTGAATGTATTATTCCAGGCTGTGGGAAAAATTATGGGTAAACTCTTGATTATCAAACATCATGGTAAAGCTAATAAGGTCCAAGACTGCGTTGAAATCCCATATTAAACAGAAACATACTGTTGTGATTGAGTGTATTGTTGACACCAACGATCTTGAGCCATGTAAAGAATTCGCTAACTCTGAATAGAGTTGGAGAGATCATTCAAATTTTTTGTAGCTTCGACAATGTCTTAGAACTATATTTTTTTCATACACTGAAGCAAGACATCAAAGTTTCATGGTATTTTCTAAAGGGCTTGGAGCCCGATGAGAATTGTTGTTGAACAATCTGTATTTGTTTCTATACTTTTTCGAGTTGATTATTAATATAATTTGAGTATGAGACGAACTGACTAATAAGAATAGCCTAAGACTTCTTTAGTTTGGAACTGAGAGCTCGTGATAGTTAGTGGTGTTTAGTCGTTCAAATTCAATATAGTTGTGCTGGAAAGTTTCAAGAGAATATATTCGATTGAACAACGAACCCAAGGCAAGGCATTCTGATCTTTTTGAGAAGAGGTAAAAAAATAAGAGCTATTTTGAAATCTTAGTGGTAAGAGAGTCTAGAAAACACTAGTATCATAAATTAAATAGATATTTTCATTACAGATTCTCATGCTCGTATGTGGTAAAAAGTATGAGTTAAAGCAAACTTTAGATAAGTCAGACCATGAAATTACTCTCTATCGATGATGACCTAGTCTGCATCAGAAAACGAACACGTAATATTTCTAATCTAGCGAAAATTTTAATGCTTTTTCAATTTGCTATGACCACTTCTCTCCCTCTCTACAAATTAGGTATCATTGCAAGCTTATATAAACGAAATTTGACCAGCATTTATTACATGAGCTCAAGCAAACTGAGTAATTATGCGGTCATGGAATTGGACATTGTTCCTTTGATTTTCAGAAATATGAAATAATTTCAAAAATTACCGCCGAAAATTCCTTAACATTCCATCGATAATTTACTTTGTAATTCATCAGGCCCTGATTTTCTCAATTCTTTTCTCTTATTTTCAAGTGCAATTTGAATGATGTTTCGTTTGAGTAAACCTTTTGGTTTGCTAACACCAAAAAAAGCAAAATATTCCCAGATTCTCCTTGTGCAAAGCTCTCTCCAAACCACATTGATACAAAGACGTAAAATAGGTTCGAATAACCCTTAGCAATGGCAATAGCTAGCATTCTTTTCACTTTGTTCTCACTGAACTCTACAAAACTTTTTAAACCGCTAATATGGAGTTTAAATCATGAAAGCAGAGTTAATTAAAATATCAAACTTCTTGAATGAATTTTTTCGCATTTGATTTAAAGCAATCCTGCTTCGAAAAACTCATTTTGAGAATTTAAGCAGGGTTCATTCTTTTTATCAATTTTTGTGCTTAGCTGACGTTCTTCTATGTGATGTTAACAGATTTTGCCTGTTCCTGACCATTTCTCAAGAATAACTGAGGCTTAGTCACGTTTAGACTTTTTTAGTGATCATGATGTAGACTTTTTAAGTGACTATCATGTAGACGTTCTGAGATCGTTAGCTTAGCCTTCCTATGATGCCGCTTTAAAAAATGTACATAAATATAATCTGACTATTTTATCAGGAAATCTTATGTAAATCGATTTTGAGTGTTTGTTGCTTGGATATTGAACAAAACAAATAGACTCAAGCGAGTGCTATTGTAAGCTCTCGCTGAATGGATGAAAGACTGCTATTTCAATAAATGGGAAACATTTGGATTCTGTTATCAGGAATCATTTTAATAATTCAAATTCCTAATATGTAACTTTATAACATTCAGAATCGTATATTTGAGATTGATATCCATCTTAATCATCCTATAGGAAATTTTAGGCAGAAGGAAGAGGGAAAATACTAAATTTTTTTCCTCTCTCTCTCAAATAAACTTAGCACACCTAATTTACATTAGAAAGGATCTTAAGCATTTACATTTCGATCAAAGAACGCAATTATTACAATGACAAAAATACACAAAACAACTTGTAATCAATTTTCTTCTAAATAGAAAACTCAAATAATTGCCTCGCTTTACGAGGTTCGTGGTTAAGTAGAAGATGTCTTGATCTCCAACATTTAATTTGGAAAGAATATGATGACATTACTGTGACTCTTTTAGAATACAAAGAGTATTCGTATGGAAGGCGGCACCTCTGTCCATGAATAAATAAATTTCACATTGATGATTCTCAATTTCAGCAGAAAAATCATTTCCACAGGTTCCCTTGCGCTCAAATCCTCAATTTCCATTGGATTGTTTCAGCAAGGTCCCTATTTGATGAATCTTCCGTTATCGTCTCGAAACTTAAGTGAACTTCTATTAAGTGGAATTTCAATTACCTACTGAGCTAGATATGTAATTTCAATTCACATACCTAAAAGGCTATTTTCATTAAGGGATGTACGAGGTATCGCTGGTCCGGTAATTATTGGCACTCCTGCACTGTTCAAAAATAATTTATTAAGCGGTTATGTTTAAGAAAGGTTCGAATAATTCAAAAAATATTATCCAATAAAAACTAAATCTCTTTTCTAGATCTTTGAAAAATTTCATCCTGAATTTTTACGTAGGAGTCCTGAAGTTAAATTTACTTCCATCCAATTTCGCTAACTATTAAATTTTGGCATAACAGAAACAATTTTTAAATCAATATACATAAAGCGCTAATAATGGCAGACCTTTATTCTATGCTTGCTATTGGAGAATATCTTCAACGACAGCAACAAGCTTCCAAAGTATTAGCATCATCATCCCTGCCGCTGGCTCTTCCACAAGTCTATTTTGCTAGAAAACGAAATGAACAGCTATTATTCCTTTGCCCAGGAATTCAGCAAATGTATCAGCCAATTCATTATCGTGGCGGAACTCAACCGAACGATTCCAGATTACAAAGACACTCTACTCCTGAAAGTAGCCTTCAACATCCAGTGCTAGATCGCCTGTGTAAAAAAATTCGGGCCTTTGATCTTGCTATCCAACAATGCTCTGGAAATGTTAAGCAGCAATATACAAAGCCTGGAAATTTGGTAAGAGATTTCGGAGATAGTGCTGTAGCTTCCTTGACACCTACTACACTGCCAACTCAAAAAATTAAACTGAGTGTGAAGCTAGAATCCAAGATAGAGGCCTTTGATAGTGAAAGAACTGATGTCGAGCCAAATTTGATGCCTAACAACAACAGCAAGAAGAGAAAGGGACATCAGTCGGTGCATCTGAGAACTTTTAAATGCCAAATACCAAGCTGCAGAAAGAGTTATGGCTAAAAACCTATCTTATTATTCTCATATAAAATGTGTTATTAGAAATGAACTATCCTTACGTCAACACCTAACAAGCAAGCACAAGCCAGAATCATAAAATATTAGCATTTGTTCCACTAGAAATATAAGAAGAAATTTTCGTATTTTTTTCAGTTTTGTTGAGGCACCAATCATTTCATTTTCTTTGACGTACATACATACAAGCATAAGTTTATTGGAGCCTTTTTTTCTTCTGCACAGCTTAGTACAAATATCTGCTATCGTTAAGTATAAAGAAATAGCGTTCTATTCCAACAGAAGAATTAAGTTTAAGAGACTAATTGAAAAATAAAGCGAGTTTTCACTGGAATTATGCTCATCATCAAAAGATTCAACAACAAAATCTAAAATTCTGATTTATGTCTTCAATAAGGGATTGGATCCCTTCATGCTGAACGAATCATGGCAATTTGCGAAGTTTTACCATTTGAAATTCCTTATGACTTGATGTCTAATTTTAGGGCAGCAACTGCCAACCGTAGAGCCAGTTTTCTTGTGCAATGCATCAAATACCAACAGTTGAAAAGGATTCAGTCCGCTTCAGAAGCACATCTAACATTCAATTTTCAAACCTGAAGGCTAATTTTCTGTGTCAGTGCTTGCTTCTTTTTTTTTTCTCTCTCTCATTATCGCTCTGCTTTCAGTGAGCTGAAAAAGACGTTCTGCTGCCAATATTGATCAAGATTGCATAGGATTATCAGATATTTCTTTTAAAACACATTTTAAGCACTATTCTCATGAAAACGGTAAATCTTTGAATTGACTTCAAGCTCCTCAGAGTAACCAATAATTCTTTTCGAATATACAGCTCTCTAAAATCAATCTTTCACCCTGATAAATTCAAAAAAAAATTAAAAAAGCGGTTTCCCTGCTTTCTAATTGACTTATCAATTCAAAGCTAGTTACAAGAAGACTAAATGCTTCTGAAAATCCTCTTTTCAAAAAAAGAGTCTGAATTTGCCAGTGCCTGAAGTTTAATCATTGTTTTTTTGATTAGAGGCTACCTGACACTTCCTTCCATTTTCAATTCCGGAGTCTGTGCTAGATATTAAACAATTAAATTCTCTCTTTCCTCAACTCCTTTCAAAAATGATGATTTTCTTTCTTGTGGCTTCTTTGTTTCAGGAAAAAAGTATTGTTGAAATTTCTTGACTCTCTTCTTTGAAGAAATTTGTCCATGTAAAGTGACATCAACAAATCCTTCTTATCATTACACAAAATAAAATCATAAAAGTATGAATTCAAAAGTTCCCTCGATTTCAAGGGAAGACATATACGCTGCTAAGAATTAGCAGTTCCAAAGAAACTCTAGGCTGGAATAGTGGAACATCAAAGGGCCAAAAAGGCAACTCAAGAAAGTAAACTCAAATTTCATTGGAGAAGATGAATTTCAGCTCAATACATCATAATGAAAAATAACAACTGGAATCCAAGTTAAAATTCAGTCTTTATGCGCAGAGACATCACCTGTTACGCAATACCTCCGCTCGGCAACTTTTGATGCTGGCTAACTGATGATATCCAGCTCACTTTCTTGTATCTTTGGATAGAAGGAATGAATCATTTGCTATTGAAGTTGTCTCTGTTGTCAAATTTCATGCTCGGTTTGTAATTCGACACATTGATTGAAAATCGAGCCATCTTATCTTCGAAAGAATTCCTGAAATAGACGAAATATGGAGTATTGTCTTATTTTAAATTAACCTGGCGTAGAATCTTGAAGAGATTCTATCGAACAACCTTTGATCCACGCTTCATTCGTCCTGAATGAGTGTCCTAATTTTCAAAGTTCAAACCATTTGGATTTCTCTGCCATGTTCAACAAAAATGGCAAAGATAGTGAGACCAAGGAAGATCGTAAAGAAATTGCCAGAGTTGATTAGGAATCATTATATTGTGGTTTATATAATTAGGCTTAAAAAAACAAATGTTCCATATGACTTCCTTTGATGTGGAATGTTTTCTAAGATTTTATATGTGTTTCTGTATAACTTATCCTCCAACAAATTTTCCATGACTTGAGGAATTACCGCAAAAATTATGCTCTGCATCTAAGACTTCGAGGCCGGAACGGATAATTCTAAATAATATCTTAGTTATGGAGAGAAAAAGTAGTTTTTCTAACAAATTTGTTAAGTTCCTTAGTGCTTGAAATCAACTATTAAAATGGAGATGAAAAGTCACAGAAGGCTGATTTTACATCCAAGACCCTCCCTAATTGTTCTTTCAGCATAGATACCAGAGGCAAGATATGTTTATACATGCATCATACATTATCTGAACATCAGAAATCAAATCTAACCAATTTTCTGGCAGTCGTTCTATTGAAGGGTCCGAGCCCGATCTCTTTCGTTATCAACTAATTTTATGGTAGTTAGTAGTCAGCTTCCCACTTTTCTGTTCAAAACTTCGAGCATCTTTTTCGAATATTACTGCCAACAATATATTTAAAATTTTTTTTCTGGGTACATTGCCCTGGCTATCTGATTTATAACTCATTAAATTTTACACTCTTGGAGACGACTTGAGCCCTCAAGCTTTTATATGGATATCCATCTTCAATCCACCTCAAGTCTTAACTTAATGCAGCTTTCCTGAAATTTTCCTATGCGAGGCGATCGTTCTACGAAATATCATTTTTTTTTATTCATGATACACCCATTTTCTTTTTTTAATTGGCAATAAATACATTCGTTAGTTCCTGTCCATTGAAGTGAGCCTCATACGTTCACATTTGCAAGAATTAACTTTTTCGGTAGAAATATTCCATCCGATTCATACCATAAGACTATTCTACAATTCAAACAATGAAAACCACGAAATCGACTTAAACTTTATCATAGTAGTGTCGATATTAGCGACTTCCCACATACATCGTCTCTAAATAATACTTTACATACTACCTAAATCAAATGATATATTCCTATGAAATATGAAAGGGATTTTGTACTACGCACAAACACGAAGGACTTAATGGAAAAAGCACCATAGTCCTCTTTTTCGTCTTTCTCAGTCCATATACAACAATATTTTTGAAAAAACCCGATTTCTCTGGAATCTTAAATTAGAGCGCTATGAATAGGAATAATTTGTTCAAAAAGTCGGGAACCTTTGCAAATTGGGTTTATAAATCGAATAAAATCATTTCCGAAACGGAACTAATTCAAAGATTGGATTAAAATCTTCCAGAAAACTTGATGTACTTAATGACATCCAGTGCAATTTATAATTCAAGTCTAAAACCCGATTTAAATTCGAAGAATTCATTCTCCTATAATTTTCTTTTGAAATCTCCCAGATTCAAAAAGCCCAAAATCTAACTCCCAAAAGAATTCGAACACGATATGGAAAACCTGTCCCAATTGCTCGCTTTGACCGAGCTCTCAAGACTGCTTCAGTCTCGTCTCGCTCACTCAAAGCTCCAGGGCCTCGATACCCCACTCGCTATGCCGATTGTGTTGGTGCCGCAAGTTCAACAATGGCCTCTACAGCCTTTGCCTACAAAGCCGACTGTTAGCATCTTGCCTTCGGCTTTGCCTTCAAAACCGTTTGCTTTTGCTCGAGAACTCGAGCCTTTTATCTCCAAAATACACTTGTTGAATCAAAAGATCGAGGCGGTAAAGGTAGCGGAGTCGAGACCAACGAAATACATAAAGCCTCATGTTCATAAGGCTGCGAGTAAAACAGACTCTGAGGAAATTTTGAAAGAAATAGTAAGAAATTTCCTTTCCTAACGATAACTTTTTTGGTTTCTTCTAGAAAACGGAATATGATAATGAAGTGAAGGAGACTAAAGCCAACCCTCCATTGCATACAACAAGCAAGAAAATCCGCAAAACTTACGTTGTCAAGAAAATCCAGCCTTGAACGAGCAAACTGGGTGAATGAATTTAATTTAACATTGCTATAGTATGAGTGAAAGCCATGGAAAGAGCATAAGATATATATATATGCTAAGAGTGCAGTACTGCTTAGTTTTTTAACATAAGAGATAGGCTAAGTGTATTGCAAATATCCCAAATCTGCATTTGGTTGATAGGTATTATGATATTAATTTTATTATTTGTCCTTCTCGATTATCCCAAAAAAAGTAAAAAACGTCTTCAAAGTCCTAAAGTTTCTATAATTTATCAAGTTCGACGCAAAAACCCTAACTAAAGGGTAACCACCCCAAAATAATTAAATTAAATGCATAAAACGCCTTTACCTTGTATCAGGCCATGGAATTATTATATTAGTGTTTGTCATACCACAGAACAGTTGTGCCTAAGCTAGGAGCCAAGCAAATCAAGGATTATATCGTTTGGTGGAACTTTTCTCTCTCCTAAAATATGACGGAAGAGCGGAATCTGTGTGGAATCGTACACTGTGCAATGGAAGACTAAGTTCGTAGTTTGTGATTGGAGAGCCTGTGGATTAAGTAGAATGGGTCTTTTGAACGACATTTATCGGGTTGTTGAGGCTTCAAGGAAGGAATGCGCTGATTCAATTTGTCTGATTTCTCATTTGATAAGTTTCTGAAGAATTAATCGGTGTTTTCCCGCGCAACAATTGAAAATAATTCAGTCCATTCAATTTTAATTCCTGGTAGAAATGAATATCAGAGTGCTCAAAATCGCAAAAAGTATAGTGATAATCCTTCGAATTTGGAGAGGTACAGAAACTGATGGCTTGATAGTTGTTGTTAGTGAAATAAGACTGATATTGCTATATTCAAGGTTCAAGTCGAAGCCTCGCCGCATAAAATCACATCGTAATTGCTCTAATCTAGATAGAGTCCTGTAATTGACTTCAATACTCACAAAATGAAAGCTGTTGTAGTAGAATGCTGTAGCTTAAGCTTCATTCTAAGCAAAGTAAATATATAGTAATCTAATATACTCTAACGAATCCCTTGATGGACTACGAGTTTTCTCAAGGATCTTTTAATGTCTCAACGTAATGAGAATTTAAGTAATCATAGCAATTACTTTTAGAGTTTCAATTTGATTTATTTTTCTTATTGGAACCTTGGTAATTCTCCAAGAAGTACGTCTCAGAGTTATTTTCCGGTTAGAATGAGGATGACTAGCTTACTTTTCTTGATATTCCTTGTACGTCTTAATTCAAGAGCCAAATGCCATAGAAGTACTCAACTCTATTTTTTGAAAGCAGTTGCAGTTTAGAAATCGGTTTTCTCATTAACGCTCTCTTTGAACATAAATCCCGCTTTTGGAAGTTTTAAGGCATGTTTTGGTTCATATCGTTGAGTTTTAAATCATGCTTAAAATACGCTGAAGGTATGCCTTTCTTAAACCAAAAAATACCAGCAAATTAGCTGTCTAATAGTGTCATAGGAATATAAAAGAAAATATACATTCAATAATGATAAATACAATCGGTAAACGATGCTAAACTAACTTTCGCCTTCTCAAAAGATAATACAGCAAGCATTTTTCTTTTTCCGAGCTGGTTGCTCATACCGCGTTGCTTCGTAAGATTTCTGAGGTAAGCTGGCCTCAGGAGCTTGACTGATTCGTGGGTTTAGGTCCTTCTGAACCTCGATCACAAGCTCTTCGACCTTGGCTGTATCTGCAGTTCCTATGATATGCTCGGACTGACTCTCTTCTCTTGATTCTCCTATTGGCAAGCAAGCAAGAGCATCCTCCAACAACTCTTCTATCGTCTTCTTGTCCTCATTAGCTTTTAACCGAGTCAATAATAAAGAAATAGCGTCGCAATCTTCATTCTTGTGCAATAGGATGTGTACTATAATAAGCATGCCGTGCTTCAATGCTGAAGTAACTCCTAGTTTTTCGCTTTCCAGTGTTTCTTTGGGAAGCACTTCTGAGAGGATATTTGATGCTTTTTTCTCAAGCCAATCAGTTTGCGGGGATTGCTTAGCAGACTGGTTAAGAAGACTCAGTTTATGAGATAAAGCAGCGTAAATCGCCAATTCTCCAAGCCTGCCGCTTGATTTCTTTTCCAAATTATCTAATTTTCCTCGTATCGCGCCCTTTATGCTTCCTTGAACTTCATTTTTGAGCGTATTAGCGTAAATTTCTTGAATCAGAGCCTCATGCCTTTCCAAAATTGGTATTTCATGATTTCGAAGAGCTAATGCCTCGAAAACTTCTCCCCCTTGACTCTCGCTGTTGGCCTCATTCTCTTTCTTCATAGTGTTCTTAATTATCCAATGAAGTGAGACTGCATAGTAATAGAGTTGCAAATTGATCTTTTTCACACATTCATAGCTTTTCTTCATACAATAGGTATCGTCCTCAAGACCCAGTCCGATCGTCTTTAGATAATATTGCAACGATTCAGCGTATTTTCCAATTTCAAATAAGACATCCGCGATTTTTCTTCCAATTTCAAAACTCTCAGCAGATAACTCAAGCAGCTTCTTCAAGCTTTCGATCGCCTCATCTCCCCTTTGAAGCTGCAGAAGCACCTCGCTTTTGTTTTTATAATGCTCCGCGTTCGTGGGATCAAGTTGAATCGCCATATTATGAACCTCCAAGCATTCTTCATACCTCTCTAATGAGAAAAGCGCTGCTGCTTTGTTTACATATGCTGTAATAAAATTAGAATCCAATTCAATAGCTTTCTCGAAATCTTGGATTGCGCTCTCATACTGCTTCAACTCAACGAAAACCAAGCCTCTAGGATTGAAGGTCGAAGGACAGGTTTGGTTCAGCTCGATTGCTTTATGATACGCCACCAGAGCTTCTTCAATCTTCTTTAAAGCGCATAAAATGCTGGCTTTCTTCTTATAGACATCAAAGCTATCGGGCTCAATCTTAATCGAATTGTCATACGCTTGAAGCGCTTCGTTATATCTTCCCAGCGCATAGAGCGCGTCTCCTTGAGCCTGATGAGCGACTGAATTATTAGGGTCACGTTTCACACACTCCTCGAAACATTGAAGTGATTCTTCAAATCTCAATAGGTTCAGCAAGGCACAGCCCTTGTTATACAAAGCATCGTAGTCCTTCGGGTTCAATTCATACGCAGTTTGGTAGCATTCTAAAGCCTCTTGATGTTTGCCCAGGCTGCTCAACGCAAGAGCTTTACCATTATATACATTAGGGTTCTTCGAGTCGTATTGTAAGGCTGCGTCGAATTTGCTAATGGCTTCTTCATGCTTCCCTACATTATTTAAAGAGATCCCAGCGTTGAGGTAGGCCGCGCTGTTAGTCGCATCAAGCTCGATAGCTTTTTCATATGCTGCTACAGCGTCTTCGAATCGACCAAGATTCTGCAGAGTGTTTCCGATTTTAGTTTGGAGCGCGGCGTTTTTTGGGTCGAGTTCGCCAGCTTTCTCGTAGAATTCTAAGGCTTCGGTATAATTCTCGCTGCTAAAGTACTTGTCCCCTTGCTCAAGGTAAGTTTTAAAGCTGTTTGCCTCGGGGTTTGGCTTTGGATCAACTAACGGTGGGAGTTTATCTTTTTTTATTGGATTCTGAGCAGGCTTGTTTTTGCCTGCTTGGTTTGTGTTAATCGGGTTTAGTTTCGTATTTTTCGAGTAGGCTCTTAAGACCAGCTCGCCTTTTTTCAGGTTGCGAACCGCGGTGTCTCGATTGAATTGCGCCTCTGCATATTGCGGAAGAAGCTCTAAGGCTTTTGTGAAAGCTTTGAGGGCTTCTTCGTATTTACCGAGCTTGAGAAGAGCGTTTCCTTTATTGTTATGCGCGATTGCGAAATTGGGATTAAGCTCGATGGCTTTGTTATAGGCCTTAATGGCTTCTCGATATCTTTGGAGATTCTTCAAGGCGTTTCCTTTGTTGCTGTGTGCAAGGAAGTTGTTTGGGTCTATTTTTATTGCGGTTTCGTAGGATTTAAGAGCTTCTTCGTATCGGCTAAGCGCCATGAGCGCGTTACCTTTGTTGTTGTAGCTTGCAGCTGTTTTCATTGCTGCTGACTGGTATTATTTCGAATATTTAAATTACAAAATTCAAATTTATTTTGTTAATTATCCGTTGGTCCGTTCTAAATTCCATGTAATATCTTGTCAAAAGACTGATAATTAAAAGGAATTACAGCTAATTTCTAATGGGGCATTATTTAGCTTTTATGAGTGTCTATTAGCGAGAGAGAGAGTTTCACGAACATATACTTCTAATAGATAAACACAACTCGGTTGGAGCTAGACGACTCATTAATCTTACTCAATCGGTACAAATCATATATTTTTCTTACCTAAATATTCTTAAATACGCTTATTCACTGTTATTTGTTATTTGGATAGGCATCACCCGTTTTTCATAATATTTCTTTGCTTTTTTTTAATAGTTGACGTCTAAAAAGCAAATCGAGTTTGCAGCTTCTATTTAAGTCGTGAGAAAAAGTAGCGAAAACAATGAATTACTTCCATCTTGGGTGTTTCCGAGGTGCAATAGTTTCCCTGTTGCGAAATCGATCACCTTAATCGAACCGTCCTGGGCAGCCGTGGCAAAGGTGTTTCCATAAGGACTCCATCTGACCGAGCGCACCCAATCTATATATAAACAATGAGCCTTAGACTGTACATTAGAAAGGCGACTATGTACGTGAGTGCAAATTATTGTAAGTGCGGACCGTCTTTCCTTCTCTTCTATCAAAGATTTTCACGTTCTGATCCCAGCCGCAGCTCGCAAGCAGATTTCCATCCCTTCTCCAGTCAATACTTAGCGTGCCTCGATTAACAGGTTATTGATTCGCTCGGAAAGCGGTAGAAAATACTATTAGCGTCGAGAGAGACAGGCTCTTTTAGAGTGAAGATTTTGCTCGGAACGTCAAGCAAATTAAGCTTTGTTTTATCGTATTTCACGGCAACGACGGGCATATCGGCCACAGGGCACCAGCGGCATTTATTATAGTCTTTCAGATGAAAATAATGAGCGTTTTCATGGTTTTTTTTTGAACAATACATGATTCTCCGGCATGGATATCGAAAACATACGAATCTGTGCCGACGTCTGAAACTAAGCAGACACCACTGCGATCAATCGTGATAATTTTGCTGCCTTCAGGATCGAAATCAAAGCTTGTGATCATATCTATCAGAAAGCATTGAACTATCAGCCTCAGAAAGGGTACGCGTACCTGCTTGTTGTGGATGCCATTTGCCTTTCTTCACAACTTTCAAACTCTTGCAGTCGAACAGATGATATGCTGCCTTATTGGTGATAGAGAGAAGAGCAGCGATATTCTTCCTGACGTTGCAGGAGATATCCCCAATCCCAACCACTAGCAGAAATTAAGGATACGGTCTGGAAACACGTTTTACCTTCTTTGATTTCGCCGAAGTTGAACACGCTCTTCATGTTTTGAGAAGCGTCAAACACCTCGAAATTGGCTGCTTTTTCGTAGAGATGATGCAATGAGATCAAATAATCCGAGTTTGGAATCTGCTCGATAAATGTATATCCACCTGCAATTAAATCTATTAAGCATATACACAAGGAGATTTTAGCTACCTTCGTCTTTCAATTGCACTCCACGGAAGGAATTTTGCTCTTTATTAGCTTGCAAATCATAGACGCTGATGATATTCGAGGAGTAGGAACTCCAAGCCACCTGTAAACCTAAATTTCGCTAATTCAGTATTCCAGCTCTCAAAGGCACTTTTTACCGTATCGTTCTCGTATTTCATCAAATCGGAGTCGTGCGCCAGAGTCTCTTTGAAGCATTTTATGAATGGCTTTCTGAAGCCAATCTGACTTGACTTTTTTCACAATATTGTCCAGCAGCGCATCATACTTATCCTGATTTTCGATTCTGAGCAATTCCTTGCACTCTTTACGTTTCGCGCCATTGAGCTCAAGAAGCACCAATCCCAGCATAAACACGTCCTTTGCAGCGATACTCGGTACTTGGATTTCTGGAGGGATGACCAGCATGGACATATCCTTTGGAGCTTCTAAGTGTTTTGCGCTCGCCCAGTCTGTAAGAAAGAAGGTACTGGATTCTCTGGGTCGACAGATGTTTTTAAGGTCAAGGCTCAGGTTCCCAAGCTTCATTTTCACGTAAAGGAAGTTAATCTCAGCCAAACAGTCTTTCAGCAGCTTTTCGGCGTCGACGTTTGGTTTGCCGTGTTCAGCTAAAGGCTCGTTTTGCAGCGAGGTGTATGGTTTCATCACAAAAGCGATCTTGTCTTCGTAGATCTCGAAATTCTCAACAATTACGAAATCTGGGCGAGGTAGTCGCAAACACAAGCGCATTGCTTCTTGCATAAAGAGTGTGGCTGCCAAATTATGGTTTTTAGTCACGAATGGCGACTCGGTGTCGAGTACGCGGATAGTATGCTTCTGTCCGTTGGCGAGGTTCTTGGCATCGTAAACTTTATAATAGCTAGTTTCAGAAATCAATTCGAAGTCGCTGTATGTGAGCTTTATCCGAGGAGGGAACAGAGTATCGTTGAATTTCTCGGTGTTGAGAGACATGAAAGAGCCAAATCTGTTCTCTTTGGAATCGAGCATGGGCATCGTCATCGTCATTGATGCGAAGTGTGTTTTTTATTTATCTATGAGAAATCTGCGAACGCGATAGAAGGTTTTAATAACCAGAAAATTCTAAAAGAAGCGTCGTAGTTGTATCATTTAGAGCCAAACGGCTGTTAGGAAATAAAGCTAAAAACAAGAACGTTCTCCTGATCTGCCCTAAGTTCACTTACGAGTTAACCAAAAAAGAGATTGTGGTGGATTTTCCAGGATATTAGCTTATAGATTGCTACAATTTTTTATTAGAGGTTTTTGCGGTTTGAGAGGAAAAAGCTGATAAAGTTTTTTTTTTTTTGCGAATCAGATGAAAATGGCTCTTTGTAATCGAGACTATCTTAACTCTAATGGTCTGGGAACATAAGATATTCATAGCGAGCATTATATTGGAACATTACAGTTGTTTTTATACTGCTGTGGATCTTTGCTATAAGCTGGCAGGATTCTATGAAAATTTAGTGATTCCAAATGTTCTTCACTAGCTTTGAGTTTGGTTATGATAGCAACGCTTTTCAATTGGTTTTCAAAGGAAAATTTTGAATTTGGTGGAGTTTTCCCAATGGGTTGCTAATGATCAACAAAACAAAAAAAAATTTCCTTTGCTGCTCAGAGAATCACAAAAACTCACTAAATCACTTATCAAGCTTCGATTTTGGCAGTTGTTCTCAATTGGGATTAAATTTCGAAAGCCTTTCATCATGGAATTAATTCAAAAAGTTAAAGAAACTTTTTGCATAAGTATACAGAGATGCTACTGTGATAATCAAAGACATGAATAATGAAACGATTGAAGAGCATCAGGAAAATTGATTAGATCTAATTTGACAGCTCATCTGTTTTCATGGAGCTGGTATCTTTGAATTTATCATCTATCATATCAGGATGTTTCGTTTTTAAATGGACCTTTAATGATGGCTCAGACCTAACAATTTAATTAGCTCCTTCAACGAAAAAGCTAATTTATTTACCCATAGGCCTTTGAACAGCCTGGTGCTGTACATTTGAATGCTCTCACAACTTGAGCAGCGGTTTTCCTGTTTTTCTTTTCTCGAGGTAAAAACCAGACCTTTTTGACTGTCTTTGAGATTTTCTTTCTCCTTGGAACAACCGGCATTTGGATGATGCTTCTATTTATCTTCTTGCTCGGCAAGCTGAGTTTGGGAAACAGAGTCCGAGGAGTTCTGCTCTCTGAATGGTTGCTAGCCGTAGCCTGAGAGGGAGGTTATTTTAATTCTAAAATTTGAGAAATTACCTGAGCTCGAGGAAGGTAAGGATTTTGAATTAGGAAGGCCGAAAGAGGGCTGGGCGTGTGGTTCATTGTCGTGATTGGCATTAAAGGCAGGGATCTAGCCGAGCAGGAATGTTTTCCCATTGGCTCACTTGAAACCGTCAGTATGCGATTAGCGAACAAGGGCTGTGGGTGTGAAAATGGCCCACTCACACTGAACATGGGAAACAGGTTTTGGTTCATTAGAGCGGGAACTGGCTGATGGACAGGCTGGAAGGCTCTGTTTTGAAGCAGCACCAATTTTTGAAGAAGTGGGATTTCATGGAGAGATGTCATTCAATGTTTCGAGTGTTTTTTATGAGAAATTATTCGGAGCGACGAGATTTAAATTATCATATTGAGTGGCACTGACAGATTTCACTTTTTTCCAACAGTGAATGCTTAATGGACCAGGATTGCTATTACTGGCAAAATTAAATTTCCAGTTTTCTTGCAGTTTTACTGTGGGAAATTTTCTATCCTTTTGAGAAATTCAAATGATTGCCGTGTCGTCTGTAATAAAAGTTCTTCATGAATCGGAATAGCACCAAACGAAATGGTTCCTATCCCTGACTTCAACGCTCTGTAGCCGAATCTTTCTAAGGATTCGGAGCGCTACTTTAATAAATCAAGCGATTTTATTACGACATATACACATATTTTAAAAAAATAGAAATTGATTAAATTAAACCATCCCTTAAGGAAGGATTCTAAATTGTCAAAATTATTCTATTAAATTTTCTGTGTAACTATTCGGGTTTTTCCGAAGTTTCAGAACTTTTTAAAATAAATTTTCTGAGAGGCTTCCGCGCCTCAAACAATCCATCATGCCAGTTTTCTCTGCCCGCAAAACAAAGGATAATCAACACGCATCCTTGAAATAGCGCGATGATATAAATCCGCTTAACCGCAAAATATTGTCAATCAGTCAGCTTATATATAAATTGAAACTGAACACTTTCGGCTTCAGAGAGCCTTCTATGCTGGTTGGCTTCAGAGAGCCTTCTAGGCTGGTCGGTTGCAGAGTCCGCAGGATCGTGGTAAGGCAAAAACAGTGATCACCTCTCACGTAGTCCAGAAATTATAGTTTATTCGCATGAGAAGAAATACTGACCTAAATTGAATAATTTAAAGTATGGATTTAATAGTTGGATTATGAATCTATCAGTGAAATAAAAGATTTATTAGAGCGTAATCCTTTTTCCTGTTTTCTGTGTTCGAAAACTTTTTTAATTTTGGGTTGAGAAGCTTCTATTTAAAGGATCTACCCCTTTGTTTGTTTTTGTTAAAGGTAGCAATCACCCGTATTTGACATTTCTTTTATTCTTCTTATCATGAAAAACGATTTGTTTTCATTTCTCAAGAAAGAACTACCATAGAACGTTATTTCTTGGCAAAGCAATCGAGGAGCTAGTCACGTGGAAATAAGCGCAATAATCTATGTGAAAGATGTTGCTGAATTAGTATCTTTGATCTGTGATCGAAGTTAGTGATAAGCCGATCATTTAGATCTTACACCGCCCAATTTGAGGAGCAATATTCGAGATCAAAAACCTAAAATTCCTTTCGAATCAAACCATCAATTCTTTTTATGAAAAACTTCATAGATACCAATTTTCACAAATGATGGGCGAGTCTTGTGACTTTCTAATCGCGTATGAAGGATATGTAGTAAATTTAATGGAAGCATAGCTGAGAACCGCACCTCAAAGGGATATAATATATTAGCAAAGAATTCACGACAATTTCTTACATTTTTTAAAGTGAGTTTCGATAATGGTAAAAATAGTTGATAGCACTTCAGCTCTGAAAAAAGATTTTCAATAAAATCAACTCCTTCTTGAAAAATCATTTTAAATAGGACGACTGATCTATGCTTCGGAGCGACTATGACCTTCAGCTGCATTTCTGGTATTTCAAATAATTTTCTAAAGAAAAAATGAATTTAGGTTGATTTTGTATATTTTCTTCGTAATATCCTGAGTTTGGAAACAAATTGTATGAATCTAAGATTGGATCTCTGCTATGAAAATACTTCTGAAAGCTTGCCATCGAGTATAACCTCGTTTATGTAGATTCAGAAAACGCGATAAGATTAACGAATTAACCAGAGACAATCTCTCAGGTTGTAACGTCAAAAGTAGATATTTTGCAAATGATATAGCAATTAATTATTATGCCTGACTTCTTACGAGGTAATTCTAAATGAAAATTTCGAGCAGTATGCAAAAACATTTTGTTTTCTTACATGCTCGTATCTCAATTTTCCATTACATTAAAACTTTCAAAACGCGAGAAAAGAATATATTTGAAAAAAATCAGAAATTGAGAGAGAAACATTTTATACATCTTTTAACTTCAATGAATGCATTGTCACCATGTACACTCATGAAAAATATAGAATTTTTTTGAATATACTGCAAGAATACGACAACTACTCAAAGATATTCTCACACCCTTCTACTCTCGCTATCATCGGTAAATTTCAATTAATATTGCTGTTAGAAAAAGCTGCCGCTCCGTATTTCACAGAGTCCATCGTTTTTATTGCAGTAATATGAGATAATAACAAGATTACATTAAATGAGAGCCTATATCAGAAATTGTTTATTTTTATCCAATATTTACAAATGATAGGAAGCGGATTTCCTGAAAATACATCCAAAAGCTTGATATCGTCTCAGCTCAACCTTGCTTATTTGGATTCAAATAGTGAAATCAAGCTGCTGAATGAGTCGAATACATTGGGTCAAATTGACTCTGACAGACTATGTAAAAATACTCACTTTGGTAACCTAACACGTTTCCTTACAGTGGGACACCCGTTACTTGAACAGGCTCCAAATTCAAAAGAACTGATCCTTTCAACTTCAAGTTTATATGTGAATCTTTCAAAATTCAGTGTTTATAATTTTGAGCGCTCAATAAAACCTGTTTTTGACCTGGAATTTATGAATGGAGGTAGCTTTATTTAAGTATATACTAGCACTCACCAGCTCAGAAATTTGCGATCTCTCATGCAATGCGACCAGAAATCGACTGGCGCTGTTTTCCTCACGAAAGAATCATATCAGATATTATCTATATGATACCTCGAATTGGGAACTGCTAAGAAAAGCGAAAGTCGTTGATCCTCAAGCGGACGGTTATTATCAGCATAAATATCTTGTTATATCTCCACTTACACCAATAGATATTCTTTCAGGGATCGATTTTGACCCTACGGGAAAATTCATCGTAACCATGAGCTATTTAAATGAATACGTCTTGAGCGAAGTCGATTCGAATACGAGACTCTTCTGCTCCACAATGAGCACAGAGGTCGGGGGTATATTTCTATACATTTTGATGAATGACTCGAGTATCAAGGAATGAATACCTGCCGCTGGAATCCACATAATCCGATTGTTGCAGTGACTATTGATGAAAGATGGCTTAATTTTATCGATGTGGAAACTGGATTAACAGTTTCACAGGATAACTACCGCTTTGGCTCAGAAAGTAAGACAATCTAGAATTTGATTGGTATTCAAAAACAATGTTTAAGAGATTCGGTGGATCGATTGGAGGAATGACGGAAATTTATTAGCTGCGTGTATCACTGGGGACAACGTCTTTATATTTGATTTGCGTGCAAAGAAGCTGGTTGGAAAGCTCAAGCAAGAAGCATTGGTATGAGAATAACTTTTGATTATATTCGACAACAAGTAAATAGCCTACGCAAGTGTTATGGCACAAAAGCGGGAAAGCGCTTGCCTGTTTGACTGAGAAAGGATTAAACCTATATGAGTTTCCTTTGAAATCTCCTAAAGCAGTGATGAGGCTAGGTAACTCTAAATACAAATTTATTGGACTGACAGCTATAAAATTATAATCTAGATGGTGTTCAGGCGTTCTGCTGTGTTAATCTTTAATCGATAAGTTAATTAGGTTCTAATCTCGTTGAAATCAGAGATTAATACACTGTAATTTCATTGTGAAGGAAAAATGTTCTGTGGGAACTAATTCATTGAAATAAGTTTGCCTATCAGCCCAGCAATGAGGGAAATTTTATGAGAAATAGATTCAATTGATTAAGAATTATCAAGTTTAGAGGCACTCATATTAACGCTGGATATTTTCTGGTCATATCCTTATAATATCATTTTCCGATAAAATTGATAGAGCTGCTATAAAAGTTTATTTATCTATCAGAATTTAGTATGGTTGAAGAAAAAAATACCAGAAAGTCATCGACTAACTCAGATTATAGATTCACTTATTTAGACCAAGAGAACTCGTTAAGACTGTTACACAATTCGAATGAAAGTTTTCGTCGAAACACTTCAATCAGGTAATAAACCCAAATAATGATTCTGGTTTGAATATTGCTCACTATTCTTCGAAGCGCACAGTTCGTTACTGCATCAGGCACCGAATTCCGAGCAATTAATTTATACAGCATCATCCTTCGGAAAACACCAAGGATGTTTATAGCTCTGAGTATAACTTGAAACCAGTGTTCGATTTAGACTTTGAGGATGGAAGTAAGCAGGCCAGTCAACTGATTTTGCTCATTCTTAAATTAGCTATCTTTGATTTCGCTTGCAATTCGCCCAGGAATTGTCTCGCGGCTTTTTCTTGCGAGAAGAAGAAGATTCATTATAATTTATATGACGCTTCGAGCTGGAAGCTCTTGTGAGAAACAAGAGGAAGTCTAAACCAGAAGTGTATTGTTCCCAAATCATTTTTCAAGATCATCTGGAATATTTCAAATAGATATAATGACTGGCATGGATTTCGATCCCACTGGAAAATTCATTGTGACGCTGTCAATTACTAATGAGTTAATCTTGAGTGAAGTTGACTCGAATAAGAGGTTGTCTTCGCAAAAACTTGGAGATGTGAGCATTGGTACATTGCGTATTATCCTTTGTTGTTGTTCGAATTATGAGATAGGGTACCAAAGATGCCGCTGGAATCCTCAAAATTCGATAATTGCCGTGAGTTTTAATCTCCAATTGCTTAATTTCATTGATGTGGAAACGGGTTCTAAAATGTTCAAAGAAAACCCTAAGCTCCATCCAACCTGTATAAAGACTGGCTGAATTTATTGATTTATATAAGTGAATTAGTTACAGCATGGATCGAGTGGAGAAATGACGGGAATTTATGAGCTACCTGCGGCGATGCTCCTAGTGTTGTAATATTTGATTTACGTGAGAAGAAACCAGTGCAAAATATCCATCCAACAACCAATGTACTTATAATGTCAGTAGTCCCAAATTGATAGTTATTTCGATATTTGTTAAGGTAAAGCTCACGAAATGGAGTCCTAATGGGAAGACAATTGCATGTCTGACTGAAGGAAGGTTGGATCTATATGAGTTTCCCTTAAAAACTCCTCTCGAATCTGCATTTACTCTAGGCAATTCGAAATGAGTTATTTCAATGACTTATCAAATTATTTTAGAGAATGCAAAAACGTTCTGCTATCTCGCATAATAACCAGCGCTGGGTCAAAATGTTATTCTTGGCCTTGAAAAAGCGAGAAGTCCAATTCGAAATATTAGTTTTGAAGAGGAAAAAATATTTTTAAAGTATTGCAATGAAATTAATTTGATTTGAGTATGTAAATAAAAAAAAGAATTGAAAGGCATGTTTTGTCTATCTATTTAATAAAAATAGATCGAATTAAAAGGAGTCAGTTTCATCATTTTGCATAATTTTGTGAAATGTAGTGAGCAACAGAAAGTTTAGGTTTCAGTTATGAGATTTACTAACTATGTGAGTTTCAACTAACAAAATCTTCAATGAAAGAAAACTCGTTTTTATTCTATAATTACTATCCATTGATTATCGTAACTCATAAGGGGACGTAAAAACATGTAATGTTTCGTTGAAAAAAATATTCAGATAGAGGATACCTAACAGAGGTTTCTCAGTATGTTGTATATGTACAAATCGCGATCAACAAATTGGGAGGTTAAATGAGTACTAGAAGACACAGTTTTGTCTTGGTCACAACGAGTTTGCCATTTGAAATAAGGAAAATTTCGAGATTTCAATTAAATGAAAGAATAAAGAAGTGGGTACTCCGGGAATCGAACCCGGGTCTCATGCTATGGACGCTCGAATTCTACCACTGAACCAAATACCCGATCATCAGCTAAAAATTTATTTCAGAGAGTATATGAACCATAACCTCGAGGTAAAATTGTGTGTGTCAGATGATTCTTTTTTTTTTTAGAGCGAAATCCATGAAAGAACCTATCAATCGAATAAATGAATTTCAACACGAGAGCTTTCTCGTAATAATAGATGTAGAAGTACGGTTTGAGTTGTTTCAAATCAGTAGATTAAAGCTCCTTTGGAACACTATAACTTTGACATAACTCCATAGGCATTAATTATCACAGGTGCAAATAATTAGACAATGAAGAGGGGGAAAAAACTGCCACCAACCTTGCTATAATAGCCTTTGACTGTTGGCCTCGGATAGTGATTGAATTAGAATCATAAATTAATTTGATATTCTTAAATCTGACCGGAACCGTTGAAACACTTTAGTTGATTTATCAACGCGAAAATTAGATGACAATAACGTCCAAAATCTCCCTTAATTTTTTTCTCTCAGCTGATTCAGCTTATTTCACCTCATCAACTACCTCCTCAACTTCTTTTAACGACACTTTGCTCGGAAATTGTAAATGAGGATGGATTGTAAATATTCGGATTAGATAGATAAGTTTTAATTGATTCGGAAGCTGGTTTATATAATGATATTCTTTTCAATAATCACAATTACTCTGAATAAAATAGAATGCCGAAGAAACTGACGCCTCTCCCTCAGAAGAAAGACAGATGCTATGGAAATGGCATCCCACCGTTCTCAGACGACGAACAAGAACCAAAGCAATCATTCCAAACAAAATCAAGAGCCGAGCCGCCCTTAAAACACCTGGGAAGTATAAATCATCTTACATACAAAATAATGGGAACTCCCACCGAGTATAAGCTGATCTTCAAGTATGGAGATAATGTTTCCAGCTGCAAAGATGGCATTAGAACCGAAAAAGTAATCGATTTCGACCACGGTGAGGCAATAAAAACTATAAATCATGATCTTCTTGCAAATCTCCACTTATTACAACAATCAGTGGTTCATTCGTCTAGCGAATCCCAGGAGATCCTCGAAATCGAGTACAATTTCAGTAGCGAGATAGAGTTGTCGAATTTCCGACTTTGCAGAGATGAAATCTCTTCTTTGATCCAAGCATCAGATAATGACAGCAAAATCAGATTCGCTTATAATTTTGCAACCGCTATAGCTTATCTCTTTAAATTCGTCAAATTGGGCTGGGAAGATTTGAATGAAATCGTTGTCGCAGATACCAAGTCGCTGAAAACCGTATTTTTACCAATTGGTGGTCACTACTTCAACGTGAGACCACAAATAGTCGATGAAAGTAGCATGCAAATCGATGAGCAAAAGGTCTTGGAAAATAAAGACAATAAGGCCCAAGGCAAAACTGAAGAGTTTTCCACAAAATACGTTCAATACCTTAAGAAATTACTGATAGAGCTTTTCAATCCCTATGACCCCAAGACCAAAGAGCCAAAAGGGTCACAAGTCCGAGCCATTCTCAGAAACATCACAGAAATGAAATCCTCAGCTGAACTACTCGAGCAAATTTGTGTCTCTCTATTAAAACTTTATCTCGAAACGCTCACTGCGAATAAAGGTGTGAATCAAGCGAAGAAAACTCACAAAGATCTCAAATGCGAGAAAAAGAACGATAAGATACGTAAAATATTGCAATGTCTAGTCCGTTACAGATATCTTTGCGTCCTAAATATCTACGATATGAGCCAAAAAGAATTGCAAGCTTTGAAAAAAACAGTAAAGAACACTGGTTTCGCAGAGTACTATTTCCTCCCATTGCACAATTTCGTGAAATTTATCTTGCCACAAACCAACCACTTCAAAGACCAGAAAGCAATGGGCGTTTCCTGCTCTGCTCTGATACAGAGTGTCAAGGCCGCAAAATACCAGGCTGCATTGTTTTTCTCAAATCATGAGATTCTTGATATCACGAAATTCATTGACAAATTCGAAAGCAGCCATAAACTGAATTGCGATTTACCTCTCAAGCAGACCATTACTCTCTCAGTTAAAGGTCTCTTTCTTGCTGACTATCAAAAAATTTGGTTCGTCAGCCTTGGGTTAATCACGAAAGGAGATCGCAAATCCCACTTTGACATCGATTGGACCTTAGAAAAAGGGCATCGAATGCATTCAACTGAAAAATGGGTTCTGCGTGCGATCCAGGACTCTAACCCCGCTTTTAAGTTTCCTGTCAAGACAAAGGTCAAGATTTTGCACATATTCGATAATGGCTACTTGCTTCCTTCGCAAACCGTGAAAAACTTGCATACAATAGACGCTATAGTTGCGAACAGATTAATTCACTCTTTCAATATGGTTAGAGCGATTCAAACAGAGCTGGGTCAAGAGCTAACAGACTATAGCAACACTTCTTTAGTAAGAGAAAAGTTCCGAGAAGGACTGTTTCATGTGCTGCATGCTTATATTGGCTTGAATAACCGAGCTCCAAGCCAGTTCTCACGCCAAGATCTGAGAAAGGTCTCCAGTAAAATAATACCTGAAAAGTCAGAGAAAGAGATATATGTTGGTCTAGACGGTATGTTTGGTATGTTTGAAGAAGATGCTTTATTTGAGGAAGAAGATGCTTTATTTGAGAAAGAAGGCACCGGAAGATTTTATGATGATCTATATTAAACTCCTTACTTATTTCCAACCTCGATGCTGCAAAACAATCTGTGATTCATAAAATAAATACTCAATAGCTTACCTGATATCTCTCTTTCGACCATCTAAACTAAAAATGCCTTTTCTCTATTCAACTTGAGTTAAATAACCACTTTCCTTGCTATTTGATAAAATTAGTTTAATGGAAGCGCTTCTGGAAGAAAGCGTCTTTTAGGAAAACAATAAATTGTAAAATTTCATTGATATCATAGCTCTTATGCAATAGTTCTCAAAAATTTTAACACTTTTTGCATAAACCATGGAAACCAATACAACAAAAAAGGTGTCCAAGGAACTTCAAATTTCTCAAGAAACTGCGTCAACTGTGAAACCATTAACATATTAGACGTTATCATAGGGTTTTTTATTCGGAGTGTTAAACTGCTTAAGATTGTTTACTTTGTAAATGGCAGGCGAGTAGCATATTCTTTGCTTTGCTTTCCCAAACGGCTGTGCTGGAGACATACTGAATTTAGAGGTTTTGTCTTTTACCCTCTCATAGCTTCTTACCGTTAGTGGATATTCATTTTTCGAGGGGAAATACTCAGATTTTGAAACTAACTCTCTCCCCGATTCGTTTAATGGCGAAAAAACAGCCCTATCGGAAACCAACTCAATATTAATCGATTGCGGAAAACCAGCCCGAATCTCTTGTGCAGGTTCATCGGCCTCATCGGCTCGGTCAAATGCAACGCGCGATCTAAAGGCGATATTATTGAAAGTTGAAAGAGGAGTTTTTCCGCCGTTTTTCTTGGTATTTTTAATAGCATTGAATTGCTTTGTAAAATTATCGGTTTCGGATTTCAATCCCTTCAACTCAGTTTCAAGGTCGATAGATTTTCGATGGTAATAATCTGCCAAATCTTTTGCCCTTTTCTTATCCATGTCGTTGAATAGCGCTTTGGGAGAATTTGCATTATAGCTGAGTAAGCTCTTGTTAAGGTTTGAAACAAGCATCTTCGTTTTCATTCTTTCTCTTTTTTTCGGCGACAGGACATCAGAAAGAGAGACATCGGCGCTTGGTCTTGGGGTATTACCGCCTGATGGAGAGTTTATCCGGTTATTGCCTTCGCTAATCCGTTTTGAGGGTTTAGCTGGGGCTGAGGGGCTCCTTAATCGCTCGGAAGGGGGAAATGAGATGACAACATCAGGCATGGAGGCTTTTTTCTTATTAAAGAGATTTCCTAATCTCTGCATCGGCGAGCTGTCGGGTGGGCCTGTAGGGACCTTGAGCTTGAGAGGTTCATTCAGGATTGCTTCCATGAGTTGCTGGAAATCTGGGCTTGTTTCAATCATGGCTAATAAGCCTCTTCGAGCTCGCTGCGGGATTCCTATCATATTGAAACAATCATTATAAGTCTCAACAGAATGTTGCCGGATTTTTCGAATCATGTCTTTTGAAACCAATGCGAGACAAGTCGTTTGGGAGTTTATATTCCCGATGAGATACTGTTCTCGAGGGCCTCTGAGCTCAAGGTCGTAAATATTGAAAAGAGGCCGCCCATTCTTTTTTTTACAATAGGATAACAACTTCGCTATGATTGCTACACCGAAGCAGATACACCATATAATCCAAAGCCCATATACATCATCGATAACGATTTGTTTAGACGTATTCGATCTTGGAGTCAAGCATTGTTGAGAGCTTGCAGCCTGTATTCCTTCAGCGGTTCTCTCCATTAGGTTCTTTTCATCATAAGCCTGGACGAGAGCAATATCGATCTTGTCTTTCATTTCCTGAGGTGCGAATTTACTCCATAAAATACCGAAATTTGTCTGAATGACGTTCGTCAGCACGACTGAGAATCGACAATCAGCAGCAGCAAGAGCTTCAATGATGGGGTTTTCGAATAAATAATAAGCGACATCTTGTCTCTCAAGAGCCACAATAAACTCTTCTACTGTTGTTGGGTCTCCAGGCTGATATAAATCGACTGGTCTTCCATTAACTGCGGATATAAGGTCAACATAAGTGACATCAGTCGTCATTCGTAGTCCTCTCAGATCATCAGGGGTCTGCACTACTCCATTGGCCTTAGCAACAGCAATGGTATCGACCATCATAGAGGTGTAGGTGAGGATTACGACCATACAATAAATTTGGAAAATAAATTCGATTATTCGAGATTCTGCGTTTAATTTCTTGAGGAAATCCAATTTGAAGTAGTAAATGATGAGGTGGAATAGATAATTCAGAAAAGGCATGTTTTTCTGCTCGAAATACCATAGAAGTGCTGCGAAGACCACAGGCAATATCATCATTACTAGGTACAGAGAGGTCGTGAAGGGCTTCACGAAAAACCAATTTCCGATTCCATTTGTATCTGTTGCATTCTGAAAATACCCTACTCCAAATCCAATTTGCAGAGTACTTTGTGAGTAGTAGTAGCCTTCAGCCAGATCTTCAGCGAGTACCGGTAGTGCCTCGATCAAGCCGAGAACATTATCTTCTTCCTCTGCATAATACACTGCATCCGTGCAATCTGGCCACGGCAAACACTCAAAGATGAAATCTACTCCTTCTTCGTATCCAGCGATCTTAAAAGCGTCTCTGACTACGTTATATTCAATTCCTGACATCTTAGATGTGTTGAATGGATCTGAATCATCACAAACATCAAAAAAGGCCCAAGGGGAGATGATAAGACGTGGAATTGGGTGGTCATCAGCGAATGCACCCACGCTTAATAGCAGAAATAAGTAGAGTATTTTAAACATCGGTGTCTATCAAATTGAATTTCAGTTTGAATAAAATTAATAAAACATGAGCAGCAAATAAGCGTTTCTGCTATCTCTACAAAAATTTTGACTCAGAAATTCAGCTTCTTTTTCCTAATGTAAAGCTTCCGAAGTTAGCCGGTATGGTTTGCTGCACTAATTAGACAATCTCAGCCTTTTTTTAATTGGCTAATTGTTGAATAATAGAAAGCCTGTGCGTTTCGAGAGTGAATGTATATTCGAAAACGTAACTTCATTTGGATTTAATTTTTTTGCCAGTACAGTTTTAGCTTAGTTTATTTTCCGTTGCTCATGAGCAGCTCTTTCGGAAAAAGAGAAAATAGCATTTATGTAAGCAGAGACTTCCATGAAGGAGGGTTCTGTCGAGATAGAGGCACCTAAAGGGTATTTTAACTTTAATGCTGAAATTAGTGCTTTAGCATAAAAAAAGGGTATGAAGGTTCCATAAGTCAACCAAATCGTTCAAAACGAAATATTTAAGCCACCTCTGTCGTTACTTATTCACAATTTTGAAAAAATCGGTAGGAGTTGGTTTCTTAATACTCAACTAATAAAATGAAAATCATTTTCAAATCTCTTCTTCTTTTGCTTCAACGAATCGGAGTTACTCTGTGACAATTGTAGCAATGAAACAACCGCAATGCGAGAACTTTCCACCTAAATTTTTCTCATATATATCTATATAAGACATTTTAGCCTATTCAATAAAGAAATCTTGGGTTAATTCAATGAACCTGATCAATCCACCGCATTGCTATATTCTATGATTGAGAAGGGAAACACATTCCTAATATTTTCTTGATTTAAATCCATAATTCTCCTCGACTTACACGCATTAACTCTCTGAAGTTAATTTTAGTAGTTATTTCCGGCTATTTAAAACTACAGCCAGAGTGCTGAAGAAATCTTATACAATAGAAAATGTGGCAAATAGCAGCAGAGACGAGATAGCTAACAGAGAATATCTGATTGGAAGCTGTTTCTTTCGAAAAAAATTTCTTCATTAATGATGAATTTGAATTGCGTTTTTGGCATAGAGCTCTAAGCTTCGTATCAATCGATATATATCCACCATTACTTTTCGGGTAGGAATACAAAATTGGAGGAAATAACTTTCATTCGGAATGTTAAATCGGTTTTCAATGCTTTGCGAGTAAGTTTGGGCAATTCGTACCTGTGAATCGTGGCAATTTTGTTAGAGCTTGAAATGCAGGGTTTCTCTAAGATTCAGCATAAGTTGGTGTCGCTTTAGGCTACCTGAACACAATTGACACAGCAACGATTGCAGCCAAAAATAGAATGTCACATCCACTTGATTCAAGAGCCGCCCGCTTATTTTCTGATCTCAAATAATCTTAATTAATGACGCCAACCCGTTTAAACTGTAAGCAGCCACCAAAGAACTCCGAGTACTTCTATCTATCGATCTCTTCAAATAAACTTAGAGTCAATATCAGATACCAACTACATCTTCTTTCTTGGTGTTATCTATGTGCAGTATTTGAAGCTTACACAGTGTTTAATGATGATCCTTACACCATTGTCCGTTCCTATGAACAAATCGAAAAAGACAATTAAAAATCACTATAATAGGAGACACCATTGATTGTGACGGTAGACTCACTTTATCCAATGTTGATTCTGGAAGTGCCAGTAGACACTGCTCACTTATTAACTAAAAGATTGTATCCAATCTTTAAAAGAACTCGATGCAGTTAAGATGAGCGTAGAAGAAACTGATTTGCTGATGTCGATAAAATAGCTTCAAAATAGAATTTCAATGTAAATCTGGGAAATTAAGTGTGGAAATTTATTCGAAAAAACAAGGCAATTTTATTCAAATTTCGGGTACTTCATCTAATGTGATGAGTTAATCATTATGACCCATTTTTAATGTGGTAGATCATCTGAAAGTAAATAGTGGGGTTCTGCTTGATAAGATACACAAATCTATTCCTCGTGATATAATAATACCAAGAACTATTCTCTCTAGCAAAGGTTCGAAACAATTAATAAGGCACTAACGTTCTTGATTTAAATTGATCGTTGGCGAATCACTATTTTTGCTTTGTGTGAACTGTTCCATCTTTATTAGGGTGTGAATGCAGCAAATTATTAAATTCGCAAAGACCAATACTTTCTTAGCAAGTTACGAAAATGGCTAAACTATTACGAATTTAAGATTAGCTCTTAATTTTGGGCTTTTTCATTATGGCCAATTTCTACTAATACTTCCAGTTTGACAAAATGAAATTTAGATTTTTCATCGAATATTCAAAGGATCTTATTTATTTCATAAATCATTATGGCCTATTACAGAATTTGATCATTACAACGTAATTCGTAAGGAGACCATGACACACTCCATCATTCTGCCACGTCATCATAATTTAAGTGAAATTTACTACAATCGTCTCCTAAATAAATTCTCTCTGCATAGATGCGCACTATATGCATCTCTTACTAAACTCATAATCTCATCAAATTCCCTTATTCCTTAGGGAAATATTTGCTCCCACCCTTGCTAAACTGCTTCAGGGTATTTTCTTTATAAGTAAATGGTGCCAAGCATTTTCTCGAGTTAGAAGACGTCCGTACAGCTATTGGTGATAAATTGAAATTAGTAAGGTCTCTCTTGCTTGATATAAGCCCTCTTCTTGTACTTAACGGTGAATCGTCAAAACGAGGAGAACGAGGGGAACTAAGCTCAAAGTCGTCCGTCAACGTCCGCGGAGAAGAGATCAGATTAAATCTCTGCGTCGTAGTTTCAATTCCTGGAGATTTGAGCTCTTCATCCTCAACCTCTTTGTCATTGCTGGGGATATATCTTAACAGATTGCTCGAACTAGCAAGGCCAGGCGTCACGATGCTAAGGGCTGTATGGTGTTTCTGTTCGCTTCTTGTTCTGTTAAGTTGCTTGCTTTCTTCGTGTAATTTCTTGAGCTCAGCTTCGATATCTGCTGCCTTTCTATAATAATAATCAGCGATTTCCTTCGCTTTCTGTCCGCTGAGCTCATAATGGACAATCCGAGGCGATTTGGGGTTATATTTTAGTAGCTTATCACTCAGATTTGCTGTTAGTATCTTTGTCCTTCGTCGGCGGACATTAGTAGGCAGGATCAGTGAAAGATCTGCTTTGACAGAACTTCTTCGTTGGTCACCGTCTAACTGATTCATTGATTGAGTCCTTTCTCTAAAGAAACGCTTTGACGGTCTATCAGGAGAGGTAGGGATTGTAGCATCACCGAGAGTTTGCAGACTTGGAATACTGATATCAGTCATGGATCTATTCTTGGATTTCCAAATGGATCGACGACCAGCAAATTTATCTTTTAGAGCTCCAAATATAGTTCTCCTTTGTGTTTTAGATGGAACGAGACCAGTGGGTACCATAAGCAAATGCTTGAGTTCTGGGTCGTTTTTGACCAAGGCGAACATCATCGCGCGAGTCTTCTCTGAAAGACTCATTAAATTGAAAAAATCGAGGCAGGTGTAAACTGCTTGTTGTCGAGTCTTTCGAATCATATCGCGTGACACCAGAGCTAAGCAAGTCGTTTGGGAGTTTATCTCTCCCATAATCTTTTTTTCTTGAGAGCCTCTGATCTCAAGATCGTATATCGTGAAAAGCTTTTGCCCATATTGTCCTTTAATAAGAGATATTACCTTGAGTAGCGTTGCTAACGCTAGACACAAGCACCATATTACCCAAAGCCCATACACATCATCGATAAGGATTTGGTTAGATCCTCGCGTCGTAGGATTCAAGCATTGCTGAGTACTTGCAGCCTTTATTCCTTCAGAGACTCTGGCCGCTAAGTTCTTTTCGTCAAATGCCTTGATGAGAGCAATATCCAACTTGTCTTTCATTCCTTGAGGTGCGAATTTACTCCATAAAATGCCGAAATTTATCTGAATGACATTCAGAAGCACAACAGAGAATCGACAATCAGCAGCAGCAAGTGCCTCGATGATGGCGTTTTCGAATAAATAATAAGCAACCTCCTGTCTTTCAAGAGCGACAATAAACTCCTCAACAGTTGTTGGATCTCCAGGTTGATATATCTCGACTGGTCTTCCATTAACAGCGGAAACATAGTCAAGGTAAGTTACGTCAGTGGTCATCCGCAAGCCTCTCAGATCATTGGGAGTCTGCACTACTCCATTAGCCTTAGTAACAGCAATAATATCGACCATCATCGAGGTATAGGCGATGATCACAACCATCCCATACAACTGAAAAATGAATTCTATTATTCGAGATTCTACCTTAAGTTTTTTGAGAAACTCCAATTTGAAATAGTAAACGATAAGATGGTATAGATAATTCAGAAAAGGCATGTTTCTTCCTTCATAAAACCATAAGAAGAAAGCGAAGACCACAGGGATTATCAACATCATCGCGTAGAGAGAAGCTGTGTAGGGTCGAACGAAAAACCAATTTGAAACTCCATGCGTGCTCGATGTGTTTCGAAAATAACCAACTCCAAATCCTGTCTGCAGTGTCCCTTGTGAGTAGGAGTACCCACCGCTCAGATCTGCGGCATTTATCGGTAATGCTTCGATCAAGCCGAGAACATTGTCTTCTGGCACCGCATTATATACTGCATCCGTGCAATCTGGCCACGGCAAGCATTCAAAGATGAAATCTACTCCTTCTTCGTATCCAGCGATCTTAAAAGCGTCTCTGACGACATTAAATTCAATTCCTGACATTTTGGATGTGTTGTATGGATCTGAATCATCACAAACATCAAAAAAGGCCCAAGGGGAGATGATGAGACGTGGAATTGGGTGATCTTGAGCTAATACACTCACAAATAATAGCAGAAAAAAGTGGAGGATCTTAAACATAGACTGAGTCGAATTTAATCGCACTTTTATTGCTCAGCGAAGGATTTATTGAGCCAGACTTTTATTCGAAATGTAACTGAGAAAATATGTTAATTTACTCACGCCGTTTTTTCATTTTGATTGAATTGTTCTGAAAGCTGGAGGAATAGCCCAGGTCATATGCTCCAAAGAGGTTCTTCAAGGTTATTGGAATTGCTACCCTTTTTTTTCCCTCTCTCTGTTCTCAAATCCAAATTCCTCAGAATATTCCGTTAGTGATCTCATACTTTTGAAATCAAGATTAGCTCCCTCAAAAAAAAAAAATTGTATTCGTGAATATCATTTCCTTCCGACCTGCACTTTCACAGAATTAATATTACCAATGACGAACCACTTCACAGACCGAAAGGGGTTAAAAACGGTTCAACTACAGATCGCATCTCAGAAAAGTTACAGAGCTGAGTGAGGCCTTTCCTTTGAATATATTTCAATTGTGAGAAAGGTTCAGAGAAGAGTCGCTCCATATATATTGTATGAATGGAGTGTTTAAAGGGTATCCATATTATCTTTGAGAAAATTCCAAAAAAAATAAATATCCTATTCGTCCTAATTCGTTAATAAACTTCAAAAATTACGAATTGGAAGGAGTAGCTCATCTCTCAATTCTCTTAAAGCCAAAATCTGTAATTATAATTCATATTTTCATATTTTCTCAATCAATTTTTCTGTTGTTTCATCATCTTTTCGCTTGTTGAATTGCTTTAGGTCAGTTTTCTTGTAAATGATTGGAGAAACGTACCTCCTCGGTTTTATATTTTTCGAAAAGTTCAGAGAGACCCCAAAGCGACTTCTTTTCGCCATTTCGTTCGATTTAATATCAGCGAAAGACCCACATGGCATTTCCTCCTCTCTCAAAGAACCTCTTGCTGAATCCTCACCATCTTGTCTTGGAGAGAGCTTTCTCGACGTTTTACATCTAATGGTCGCTCTCTGGTTCATTGGATCGTCGTCATTATCATCTTTTATTTGATTTCTTCCAACAACCGCCTCAGAGAATCCAACAAGTGTTGCCGGATTGCTTGATTTTGCAGAACTTTTCTTCGTTGCGTCTTTCGCAAAATGGCCTCCTTCTTCTTTTATTTTTTTCAAATCAGCTTCAATATCGATATTTTTCTTTTCATAGTAAGCAACCATTTCGTCTGCCTGTCGCCTATTCAGTTTATGATGCATTGCACTAGGAGAACTCGCGTTAAACTTTCGTACTTTATCATTAAGATTTGACACTAATGCTTTCGTTTTAAGGAGTCGCTTACGTCTCGCTTTTATTAAGTCCTCGAAGTCCTGACGGATATGAAATTGATCCATTGTTTTTAGGCTGAAGTCAATGGAATGACGCTTAGGTGTCATCTCTGGCGCAGATGGCCATCTCCGTTGATTCTCGTCCAGAATTTGAGGTTTTGGAATTTTTATCACATCCACGGATTTCCTAGGAGCTATTTTGAGGAGATTTTCTTTTAATGCACCAAAAATAGATCTTTGAGGTGTTTTTGGAGGGCTGAGGAGGATAGGTTTCAACAGTTTCTGAAATTCAGTATCTTTTTCAATCATAAATAATAAAGCCATTCGTGCTCGTAATGGAATTTGTATTGTATTGAAGCAATCATTGTAGGTAGCGACTGCTTGCTCTCGAGTTTTCCGAATCATATCCTTTGAAACCATCGCAACGAAAGTTGTTCGAGAGTTTACCGCCCCCAAGAGCTTTTTTTCTCTGGGCCCTCTGATTTCAAGGTCGTAAAAATTTAAAAAAGACCATTTTCTGCCAAAACTGACCATAGATAACAGCTTAAAGATGATCGCCACTCCAAGGCAGAGACACCAGATCACCCAAAGCCCATACATATCATTAATATTGATCTGCATTGATCCAGAGCTTGGATTCAAACATTTTTTCG
>ENA-UOTX01000291-UOTX01000291.1-compost-metagenome-genome-assembly--contig:-NODE-291-length-56086-cov-6.401311_pt1 | contig 56086 bp, 36 predicted proteins | sample MGYA00238143_ERZ746982 | MGnify/ENA primary metagenome ERZ746982 (study PRJEB28758, sample SAMN06268862) | compost metagenome | isolation source: single cell | place: USA: California, Emeryville, Joint... | reverse complement strand
AGAAATGCTTTTGTCGAAACAGAAAATTGCGCAAGCGTTTAAACTGTTTGATCAGGTTAACAAGTTAATTGGTTTTTCCTCTTCATAATGCGTTCTAGAATGGAGATGGTTATATCACTAAGCAGGAGCTGGCGAATGTGTTTGGAGGCATTGAGCTGGAGGATGAAGATTGGAAACAAATTATTCAAGAGGTAGATCTGAATAATGATGGAAAGGTTTGAAACTTATTGGAATTGTAATTAATTTACTCTCTGTTATCAGATATCACAAGCCGAGTTTGTCACCTTGTTAACGAAGAATGTGCATCCAACGAAGATGAGATAACATACGACCAATACAGGAAGCTCACCTGTTCACAAAAATGGAGCTCAAATAACTTGAGATGTCAACACTTGCAGTTTACAACCCCTACCATCACACATACAAACGTCCGAGTAAGAGAAAAGTGTAAAGTCTGTATCAAAATAGCTTTATACTATTCTTAGTGAACAAACCTTTTTTTTTCCATTCATTCGTATATCTTTTTAACACAACACCTTGTCCTGTTAAATGAATATCATATTAGTAATTTTCATCAACAGAAAGCATGTTCAGTAAAACAAAACAATAAGTTCATATTTAATGATTTCAACATTAAAATTGACATTTTGTATAATTTATTATTATTAGAATGAGAAATCCTTGATCTTAAGCTACTCGTGTATTGTTGATGGATGGGTATCTGCCTTGCTGAATGTTATGTCACAGTTAGTTCACTAAAACCATTCAAACTACTTTCAAGCAATTAGAATTTGAGAGGGGTCTAGATATCATTTATTTTATTCTTGAATTGATTAGTCGCAGCATTTAGGATTTTTCAAATTTTTCAATTTTTCAATCTAGTTTCTTTCTTTTTCTCAAAGTTAGATGCAATTGGTTATCAGAAGTATTGAATGATTGGTAAGGTTGTTAATATATATTTAGCATTCACTCGAATAAGCTTAAGACACGATCTTCTGGCGGGCGTCAGGTTTCAAAGAAGGCATAGGAATCGAAACTGGTTCAATTTTCCTAATAAATTCACATCAATTATTTTTTTTCATTTATGATAATTTCTTACCAAATTTCTTCAGCATATTGTCGAATTGTTCTATCACTGCTGAATCTGGCGGTAGACACTGCAGTCAGGATCGATTTCTTCAACCACTCTGAGCGGTTACGATAGACCTCATCGACCTATAAGCAGAAACGCTTGAATTCTTTAACTTACTAATTTAATTACCTTTTCTTGGGCCGCCACATATGAATAGAAATCATGGCAAAGTAAGTATAGATCATTTCTATTGCGAACGGTGTCGATGAGTGCTATGAACTCATCCTTAAATCCGAAGGTTCCTTCAGTGATCGCATGGAACACCTTCAAAAGAGACTCTCCAATATAATCCTTAGGTTCGCTGTTTCTCATCTAATGTTAGGTTTAGTTCTAACTCTAAAGTTCCTAATAATGAAATACCTTCTCTTTGAGTTTTCCGATTTCATCGACTCTCGCGCCGAAGATAAACATGTTTTCTTCACCTGCCTCCTGAGCAATCTCCACGTTCGCACCATCCATAGTTCCGATGATCAAGCAGCCGTTCAAGCAGAACTTCATATTACTCGTTCCTGAGGCTTCGGTACCAGCAGTTGAAATATGCTGACTCAACTCAGATGCAGGAATGATAGTTTCCGCATTCGAAACGTTGTAGTTCGGCATGAACACCACTTTGAGCAAATCTCCGACATCCGGATCGTTATTGATGACCTTTGAGATAGCTCCGATCAGCTTAATGATCCTCTTTGCGTTTATGTAGCCCGGCGCAGCCTTACCGCCGAAAAGAACGCTCCTTGGCACAAATTTCTCCTTGCGTTTTTCTGGCGCTGTTTGCTTGATGGAAAGGTATCTATGGATGATATACAAGGCGTTCATAAGCTGACGCTTGTACTCGTGGATTCTCTTAACCATGACGTCGAAGAGTGAGTTTTCATTTAATTGGATCTTGGTTTCTTTGAAGACCCAGTTCGCGAGTTTTCTCTTGTTGGCGAGCTTGATCTCGTACCAGCGCTTCTGGAAAGTTGAGTCAGTTGCGAACTCCTTGAGCTTAGAAATCATCTCGAGATTAGCCTCCCATTCGTTAGTTTGCAGGTATTCAGTGTACAATTTGGCTAGCTCCTTATTGCAGCCCATCAACCAGCGACGAGGGGTTACTCCGTTGGTCTTGTTTTGGAATTTCTTTGGGAACATTTCGTAGAAATCTCTGAAAAGATCATCCTTAAGAATCTGAGAATGGATGGCTGCGACTCCGTTCACTGCATGAGATCCGACCACAGACTAAAGAAAATATTATAAAATTAGTATACACATCTTTCTAGAGAAAAGCGTACGAGATTGGCCATTCGGACTTTCTTGGGGAAGCCTTCTTCGATCAGAGAAAGAACGGCAAGTTTATGATTATCTCCAGGATATCTATCAGCTACTTTTTTTAAGAAGAAGAAGTTGATTGCATAGATAAGCTCCAAATGTCTTGGTAAAAGACTTCCGATGAGATCGATGCTCCATTTCTCTAGAGCCTCAGGTAAGACGGTATGATTGGAATAAGCGAGTGTTTTGGAAACGATTGACCATGCTTCCTCCCTAATTGAAGTAATAAGTACATACAAAAAAGGAAGATATGATTTATTTATTTACATGCCAAGGTTCTCGTAATCAACGAGGATACGGAGGAGTTCTACGATACCGAGAGCTGGATGAGTATCATTGAGCTGAATAGCGACTTTTCCTGGGAGCTCTTTCCATTCTCTCTTCTTCTTTTTGAAGCGTCTGAGGATATCATGGATTGAAGCGCAAACGAAGAAATATTGCTGCTTCAATCGGAGCTCTTTGCCGCTAGGAGTACTATCGTTAGGATACAGGACACTTGAGATAAACTCTGCTTTTTGACGAGCCTCCAGCGCTCTGAAATAGTCACCTTGATTGAAAGAAGAGAAATCGAATTCGCTCGTTGGAGCAGATTTCCAGAGTCTCAAGTTCACGGTATTGAAGGTGTTAAATCCAGGAATAGGATAGTCGTGAGCCTGAGCAAGAATGGTTTCTCCACCTTCCCATTTGCTGCGTTCATGGCCTTCGACCCATTTCTTGGTTACTGTACCATAGAACTTAACAGGATACTTGACGTCAGTTCTCTGAATCTCCCAAGGGTTTTCTTTCTCCAGCCAGTAGTCAGGAACCTCGACTTGAGCCGAGTCGATAATCATCTGCTTGAAGATACCATAGCTGTATCTAATTCCATAACCCCAAGCCGGATAGTTCAACGTAGCGAGCGAGTCAAGGAAGCAAGCAGCAAGTCTTCCCAGGCCTCCATTACCTAGACCCGGATCAAGTTCTTCCTCATAAAGCTCTTCTAATTGAGCACCAAGCCCCTCCAAAGCTTGCTTGTAATTCTCCTCAATGTCCATGTTGATAAGAGCATTTCGCATGGCTCTTCCGAGTAAATATTCAAGGGAAAGGTAGTAAACTCGCTTGGGATCTTGCTGAGTGATGAACTGCTGAGTGTCGTTCCAGGATTCGATAAGTCTGTCTCGAATAGAGTATGCTGCAGCTTGGTAGAGTGAACCCTTGCCAGCAGCGAATCTCGTATGGGCGAGAGTGTGCTCCAGATGATTCACGATGTTTTTCTGGATCGTTTCGTCATCAGCGGTGAGGTATTCTTGCATGAGAGCCCACATCTTGCTGGAATTTTTGGTATCATCTCTTTGGTACTCTGGACGGTACAGATGCAAGCCGCTTCCTGCTGATTCACGGCGAGTTACAGCTCTGCCACCTTTTACAAATAAGTTCTATAGAGGGGAAAAAAAGGAAAAGTGAGAAGGGAAATGACTTTTGAATACCTCGCTGGAGTTGGAATCTCCTCGATTAATCATAGTTCTAAGAATATTTTATGTTTTTTTTTCTGCTTTCAAATAAAAGGAATGATGTATTCAGTTTAAAGATTTAAAGATACAAAAAGCACTTACTGTGAAAATCCGGCTTTTATATCATATGTTGAGATATGACTCTTAAATCAAGGAATTACCTGTGACAGCTATAAGAACCAACGTAGAGCTTGTGTTGGCGTATCGCTCGCTTATGAGCTTATCCCATGTACGAATCGGCCTGACGACGTTTTTCATCACCATCACCTTACTTAATTTGCTTAGAAATTTGACTCATAGATTACGACTGGAAATTCCTCCCTCATAAACCCAATTGATCTAATAGAACTTGTCTCCATCACTTCTCGGTTATTATTGGTCTTTATTCAACGTGCTGATACAAAATAGACAAAGCTTTCCTAAATCTATTACAATGAATAGATAAGTCTTACAAATATCTATCATGTTATGAAATACAAAAAAATGAAGTGAATCAAATTGTAGGAGGCAATGATAAAATAGAAAATTCATACAGATCATACTACACCCTTGAGCCTTGAATCTCCTGTTTTATATAGTTCTTAATCGCTGCTGTGTTTTGGATAATGTGCTTCGGCAAAATCCTCAATATGCTCTTAGTTTCGTTCAACCATCTCTGCATTCCCCTTATCCAAACTATCCATCCTGTTCCCAGCACAAAAAGAATCAACAGCACAACACAATTAAATTTCACAAATGCTTGCTGTCCCATATCTTTCATGTAAAGGATGAAGCTGTAGACCATCTTATCTCCTGTTATTCTCAAATATCTGTTGCTCACAACTTGAACATGGTCATTATCAAAGATATCTGGCCGTGGCCATATTTCATTCAGCGTCGCCGCTTGATCGGTTGAACCTCGTATTTGACTGTAAATCCTTTCACTAGCAGTCAGGACATAATTCGTGGTCACAGTGAGCCCTTGATTTGCAATCCCTCCGGCAACATCTCTGCAAACTTCATTATAAAAAGCATCTGGATGCTCGTTATAGGTGCATATATTAGAAAGGCCCCCAAGTATCTGTTTGGTGGATTGCTCATCATAAGCGTCTTGATTCGAGAGCTCTCCGAAGTAGAATATGAACCTTTCTAATGCGGCTTTTTGAGACATGAGTTCTGAATATATTTGCTGCTTAGCAGCATCAATTTCGTTTTTTATTGTTTCCGTTGAGTTGATATTGTGATAGTATCTGAATTGCAGCGCCATAAATGGAGCTAATTGTGCTTGAAACCGCACCCAGACGTTTATCTGGCCAACGCCTTCCGCGACTGTTTCAACTTGGTGCTTAGTGTCAGCAAAAATGACAGCAAATGGGATGATAAACAGTCCGAAAATGATGACAAATCCAGCGATTTGGGACCATTTCCTCTTTTTATCGTACACAAATTCTCTGTTTTGTCTCGAACTTTTTTTATTATCCTTCGAAGGTGGCTTCTCTTTGCTCTGCTTAATCGACTCGGTTTTATGGAGGAACGAGTTGATCCTATCTAATTCCAGAGTCAGGTCCGCTTTAGAAATACTGCAAAACAACCAAAGCCATTTCATTCTCTTATTGTTGATTTGAAGATACATCATAATACAACATATTGTAAGTATACCAATCACCAGCGTGACAATCGTTATCAATATTATATTGAAACTCAGCATACGATCGATTCTCTCTTGTATCTTTACTAATAAGTAATCATTCAGCTGAAGAGTCTTTTTGTAAAGAGAATCAACATTGTTAGCAATTAAGTACCCGCTCTTAGCAACATCAGAACGAGACCAATTGTATTTACAGACTGCATTGTCGAGATATATCCTTGAAGCTTCATAGTAAGTTAATGCTGCCAGCATGAGCGACATATTCAAATTGGGGCCGTCATGAAAACTCATTTCGATCTGATTTGAAGGGTCTGACAAGAACGCATTGACTTCTGAACTCACATTTGTCGGGTTGAGTATGAGACTGGAGTAGCTAAAAACAACGTTCACAAAAGCTGGAAGGGAGATTGTTCTTAGCATCGTATCTATCCATGGCACCGGAAAAGCAGCTTTTTCTCGCAAAAGCTCCCATTTATAGTAATCTTTCGCTACCATCTGTTGATGCGTAGCAAGTTCAACGGGATAACCCAAAGAAGTGCACAGAATCGTGAGGTCGTTCAGTCTACCACGATATCCAACATATTGAGTGGTAAATAGAGTGACAATTATTAAGACTCCAACAAGACCAACGAAAAAATTGAATTGAATCACTCTGTACTTGACATCGTTTTGGATCATGGCATTTAGCCTGCCTCCTTCACTCCAGGTTGTACCTGAAGTTTGAGAAGAGGTGTTCTCGTCTCTACCATCACCTCGCTGACGATGTCCTACTACCTTGGGGAAAATTACGGAATTTTCGCCTTCTTTTTGTTTTGACTCCTCACATTTAAGAGACGATACGAAATTTTGGCTAGCTGCAAGCGGTTCACTACCTAACTCGTGCGGAGGATTACTTTCAAGGGTTTTTTGAAACAATTTGTTTTCAAGAAGCTCCGCAAAACCAAAGTTTGGTCGTTCATAAATTGGAGTAGAGAGATCAATTTTTGACTTTGAATCGGTGTTTAATAACGCAGCTTCAGTTCGATCTGTTTTGAAGTTGTAATTTCCAGCAGTCGGTAAAATTTCTTCCCGAGACGATTGCATGGGAGTATCGATTTTTCGCTCTATACTGGAGGTAAAGAACACTCCTCGGCTGCCAAAATTCTTGTTGCTTGCAAAAATATTCCGTCCACTATACTTCCAATCGCCTTGAGTGGTGAAGTGGTTTAGGTCTGCTGATTCAATCGTTGGTCTGTTGAAACCTTCAGTGGGATCTTGCGCTGTCTGCTTCTCTTCCTCCGCGATCTCGCAATCAGATATATCGTGAGCTTGGACTGGACTCGCAGTATTATATATCGAGCTTTTGGCTCTCAAAAGTCCGAATTCAGGACGTGATCTGACAGATTTTTGAGCCATCAAGTTTTGAAGGGTCTCAACTCCAGGCAGATCTACCCTGCTTGAGTAATTAGTGTACCTAATTATCTCCAACACTCTATATTTCTTGTTATTGAGCTCCAATTTTCGAAACTTTATTCTGATTTGAAACGACCTTTCTAAGTCAAAGCTCATTCGGAATCTTCCAATTTTCTCTTCAATAGAGTCAAGTGATATTTTACTTGCAGGCTGGTTCGCATGTAAGTCATCCAAGTGACGGAGTGTCGCAACAATTTCTTCTCGATCCAAGTTCAAAGTTGCTGGGTTCAAAACTCGATCATCAGCACTTAATACAGCATTTATCAAAGGGTTTTCATCTAATTCATCCTTCATAGAGGTTTCGAAATAATAAGGCAAGAGAGCGGGGACCATAAGGCATATATTTTTGCCTAGAATGCTGTGTTTATAATGCTTATGCAGCCAAGAAGTTACTCCTTCAGTAGTTGCTATTATCTCTCCTGAAGGCTTTGTGAGGATGAAATGCGAAGAAGTAGTCAACTTTCTTAGCGCCACCGTTCCAATTAAGCCCGAGCTTTGATTAAACTCAATTTTCATGAATCCTTCATAAGGAATGAGGAACCGTTCTGAGTTTGACAAGAACATCACATCTAGGCGCCGGCCTGTCGTTTCTACAGCGGAAGTTTTCTTCAATTGGTCCTCAAGCATAGTTATCACCTCCGCTGCAATTTCATGGGGAATGAGGTCTCTAATTGTGAGTATGTCTTGTGATTTGGGATAGTTGAGTTCTTTTAAGAGATTTGAAGTGAAATGAGTCACCTGGCCGACTTTGTCTACAATATCAACGGCAAAGAACACGTTTTTTGGGCTCAGATAGTCAAATTTCTTCTTATGAAAGTACTGCTCCAACGCGTCATTTCTCTGCTTGAGCTTCAAGGAATTAAGCTTGCTCAAGAGTAAATTCATGGATTTCCCTGCATTATGAAAAATATTTAATCTGAAATCGATCAGAAGAGTCAGCAATTCAATTTCGCTCTCATTGGCTTTATGTAACGTTTCAAGCTCTTTTTCTAATTGAGTCGCTTGGGTGTAAAAGAGTCTTCCCTGATCAAATAATTTATTGAGATCCACAGGATTAGCAGTGATTAAATATTGATAGAACTCTGCCATTGTGTGTCGGAGGGCCTTCAGCTTATCGTTCAATTCCACACGACTCTTATCAAAGCGAATGCTGTCAAATAAAGAAATTTTGGGCAGTTCGTCAGCTAAAGATTCCGTTTTTTTCTTGTATAAATTCTTGAGGTATAACATCAAAGAGGTTAGCACGAACTTGTCATACTTTGATAATTGATCTGGCTGCAGACGTTGTAATGTCAGACATGCTCTGATTGGTTTATCTAGCTGGTTGGCTTGAAATAAGACGAAATTCATCAATGTCCAGATTTTATCCCCGGTATTTGTTATTTGCGCTGTCAGCAGATGCACAAAGTATTCTTCAAGCGTGTCTGTCGAAATGTCCTCAAGCGAACTTTCTATTTGGTCTTTGCCTGAGGATTTAAATTTTGAGCAGAAACAGGCAGGTCTGTGACATGAAAGTACATGGCTAGAAATTAGAATCTTTTTTTGGAAAAGAGTAGAAGGGGAAGGAGCTCTCTCATTTCTACTCATGATTTTCATAACACCTTCTAGCAGAATGCGATTGGTTGAAAAACGAAGAAAGTCGACTCCTTCGTCCGCTGGGTGAGGTTCCAAGAGTCTGCAATTTATCAAATAGCATGCCTTGATAATAAAGGGAAAAGAAAGAAAATAAATCACATCAATATATGGAAGAAACCGTTGATAAGCGCTTTGCTCCAAGCTCCCAAAGACTAAAATAAACACTGAGTGTGCCAAATACATCCCCATCATACACAGATGAAACTTTCTCGAGCTAGGACTCCTGTACCCCAAGCAAAGTAGTCCCATCACGATATTAAAGACGGCGAACACACAACTCATAACTCCTGGCCAAAGAACTGAAATATTTAAACTCTGAGCTTCTGCACCCAAGATAACAAAGACGATTGGAAACAAAGACTGAATTCCTTCGAAGATGAAGCTTGTTGTTTTTAAACGATCATCAAAAAGTCGTTTAAACGGAAGATCCACGATTTTCCAGCAGCAGTGCAAGCTGAAGTTTATTCCAAAGAGAATAATGTTTCCAATAAAAAACCACGTTGGCGATCTGTACACTCGAGAAGACGAAATCCAAACCGAAGCATCAGTTGGTAATCGATCGAAGATTAGCCATGATAGTGTCGGTATTAGCATGAAATACTCAAATATTACACTAATTATCTTGTATTGTAGCATCACCAGTGTAGATATCTCAGGAAAACGTCCCTGACGTGCAATTAAGATAATACTTAGATGGAAAATGAAGTATATCACAGAGAAAGTTCCGATAATTATTTCGATAGAAGGAGTAGTGGCTATTGATTCCCAGGTTGTTGGATTGGTGGAGCTCAAAACTTTGAGGAAACCTTCGAATAGAGAGGCATTGGTGGAAAATGAAGCTGGTTTACATACGTTAAGCACTGAGGCTAATTGCATAGTCCGAATTAAGAAGAAAAAGGAGATCAGATTTGAGCTCCTAAAATCCGCAAAGCATGTGCTATTGAGTTGAACAAGCTTATGCAGGAAGTGCATCCTCGTTGGGTGTTGTTTGTATTTTTATTGTAAGGTATTTAAATATTGGCAACGTAATAAAATCGAAAATTGGAGTTTTACAGGTTCTAATGCTTCTGAGAAAATTCTTTAATTTTCAAATGTTTTATGAAACCTCGAAACTTTTTTCAAATTTAGTAAAGTCTCTTGCTGATGAACGAATAATTTAATTTAGTTTATTATTTGTTTATCATTCTGCTCGCGTGTAAAGGAGAAGATACGTGTGGTTTCCTTCGGCTTGAATCTTGGCGAGCGCAAGAGAGTGGCGAGTTAAAGCTACTGAGTTAAGCTCCTGATGATGAGATTGATGTATTTTGAATCACCCCCCCTTTTCTATGCAAATGCGACTGCAATAACATATCATTTATCTTACTATACTATGATTACAATCAATACGAATTGATTGAGGCTCTTTCTTCAATATTTTCGGTAATACTGGGAGAATTCATCACAGAATTAAATAAGACTAACTTTATTGCTAGATTTAGCCCATCTCAAAAAAAACTCGTTATCCTCAACTGAATCTTAGTTCTTTTCAGACTTATAAGCAGAAGCACATAGAAAAGCCAACTTGGTTGAGTTTTGTCTCTTGGATACTATGATTAAACTCGATTCAATTTCGAGTATTCATTCGGGTTTCAAAAATCATTTTTATTTCAAATAATCAAAAAGGCAAAACAAGCATTTCTAACATAGGAATACTTCTTTCAAGGCTCGCTTTAATTAAATACAGTCCGTGGATTGATAATAAGTCTGTTTTGGAATTCGTTCACGACTAGTGTCGGATGCCTAAGCAAGGTTTCCTCATTCGCTCTAATGAATTAGAAAATTGTATGTACTATTAAAGTGACAGAGATTTGCAATTGTGGAGAGAACCTTTACGAAATTAACCAAATAATACTTCCCATTTTATGGAAATGAAAAGGGAAACATAGGAATCCAGTATATAAATGTTTTTGATTAAATCACAGGTTCAGAATTTCTTCCGTGATAAATTCCATTCATAAAATAGCCTACCGACTTATTATTTCAATCCTTATGGGCTCGAAAACTAGCTTCACTCAAAGTTACCTGCTATTCGAGCATGAATATGATGCTAGAAATACCTCCCTAAATTTTTTTTGAGATACTGGCCTGGCACGTGTTGCTTGTTCAGAATTCACCTAAAGATGCTAATTGCACAAATGATGGCACAGCTGAGCTTTATATCGAGTATACTAACATTGAAATGTTCAACAATCCTTTCTATTTTCAGTGAGTTTGCTGGTAATTTAAAGGTTGTTACATTTTAGACTTTGATTATCATGTCTATACCATTGCTTCTTTCGTTTTTCTGGGTTGGTGCGATAGAACCTCATCGGAATAATCAAAATGTTGAATTATACTCATCATTTGTTACTCAAATCAATCTCAAGACTTTAATCAATTAAATGATATATGTATATCCAGATGACATCAATGACGTATCCTGGAATTGTTCTAATTCAGTTCTAAAAGAGGTTTTTTGACAAAATAATATCTCTAATTCGAGGGTGTGCTTTTCATCTAATAATCAATTTCGTGAGTTTTTTCGAACGGTTGCTCATTTCATATCTAATGAACCATAGCACTCTGATGGGGAAAATATGCAAATTTTGTTGCTGGACGCTTGGAATTTCAATTTTATTAATCGGATTTGCAACAGCAGTTTTACTGTTCTATGACAACACAGACCACGCCACCCGCTCATTGCGTATTAAAGAAACTGAGGTCCACATGTATTCTTTTAAATATCATGATCAATTCCATCCTTTCCAAGAGGAACATAACCAGAAAGAAACAAAAACTGAGCAGCCGCTTTCCGCAAAGGAATCACCAGTCCAAAACTCTTGCTTAATGAATTCCAACGCAGTCAGCACTCCCAAAGAGCAGCTTCAAAGCTTTATCGAAGGAGATTGTGCTCCAGTCATTGTTCTTCCAGGTCTCATGGCAACGAAACTAATGGTGCAAATTGATTGCGAAACTTTAATGGAGCATCATCCAGAGATAATGGAAGCTTGCGGGTGGTCGACCTGCTCCTGGAGTCTTTGGGGAAGCCGGCCTGCTTCCGAGTACTTGCTCTGGATCGGCACACTTCACTCTCCGGTATCCCCATTCTCTTTCGATGGTTCTACTTGCTTTGGTCGCTTTGTGAACTACATATACAACGCATCAGCGGATAATATTCATGACAAATATGTGTTCCCTAAAGGAACTAAAGTGACGTGGTACGGGAATACCCCGGACACGATGGACGATGCTGATGGTGGATTCTCTGCTGTTAGTGATCTTTTCCCTCTACCGATCCAGGTGGCAGCAACCAAAGGATTTTCTGGTCTGGGTAAACATTTTTCTAAGCTGGGTTACCAAAAGGGTCTAACTCTGTTTGCTATTCCCTATAATTTTTTATTGACTTACCATGCAAACGAGGTCTCGTACACTCTTGAGAGGACCATTCGATACGCCTACACTCTTACAGGAAAGAAAGTTGTTATCGTTGGTCATTCGCTTGGGAACCTCAATGTTCTCCCTGCACTGAATTCAATGAGTCAGGAGGACAAAGACTTGATGGTTTCCAGTTATGTGGCTATCACTCCGCCTTTTGGCGGAGTTCCAAAAACACTACAAAACGCGCTTGGAGGAGACCCATCCTTCCGAATAGGAATGGGTTACGGCGTCAATGCTTATAATCAGGCAAGAATTATGGAAGCTGCTTCGAGCACCCAAGACTTGACGCCGAAAGATGTATTCCACCGTTTCAGAAACGAAGCCTGGATGCAAGACTTGCTCGCAAGGATCGAACTAGAGAAGAGTCATGGGCTTAACTCTACCCAAGAATCTAGTCAAGACCTCGAAAGCATTCCTTACTCGTTCTTTCCTCCTCCTACAGAAAAATGCTTTAACGGTTTACGGAGAGAGCCGAGAGATGCCAACTCGATATCAGCGACCTCGCAACTGAGCCAGTAGCAACAATTCAAGGGAAACATTATCACGCAAATGGCACAAGCATGAGGGAGATATTTTCTGAGCGTTATGCGATCGGTCGACATGACGACTTCTTTGATAAATGGAATGATTCTCTCAAATCGAATGCAGACGAAATGCAAAACCCAAATGTTCCGATTGTTTTTATTTATGGAAGCCATCTCCCAAGTGATTTCAGATATGAATGGGACTATCCTCCAGAGAACAACACTCGACGAGGACTTTTTGCCTTCCCTTCGAGGGTTATCCGCACTGGTGGGGATAAAACTATTCCTTTGAGTTTCACTCTCCCTACTGCCTTCAAATGGGCTTGGGAGCATATTCACCGAGGAACTAATGAGAATGTAAAATCAATCAAAATAACGGAATATTGCTCGACTTATAACAAGAGTGGATCGTTGTGGGATGGCCGAGATGCTAGTGGCGCGTTGTTTATGAATACGACAAGTTACATAGGCCTTCCATGTCAATGTGGAGAGAACATACCGACTTTAGGGAAGGAGTGCTTTCATGCTGGAATGATTAATGATCCTTACCTAATTAACTATATTGGTGTCATTTCTAGAACTCATCAAAGAGTTACTCAGAAGGAATTGACGGTTGGATTTCGGCTTTCAAATCAAGCTATTATCGAGCTACAAAGCTCTCTTCCGAGCCTGAGAAGACCGAGAGAAGATCAAGATGTGATGAAATGGTTTGAAGAGCCCATGATTGTAGGCGAAAATAACTCAACTTGCCACTTTAATAATTTCTGTACGCCGTTTTAATTTTTTATTTTGGAAGCCATAAAGTGTGTTTGTTCCATGAGGTATTGGTCCTTTTTCCTTTACAAAAATATCTGTTTGAATGGCGAATGCTTCGCTTGATAATTGATGATTTTAATTTTAAAATCATAGAATCCAACTCTAAAGTAAATTAGAGATTAATGAGAAAGGGAATACCGTGGCCTGCAGGCTATCATTTGTTACTACCTAGTCTTTCTTATCGTTATGCAAAGTGAAGCTAATGACTTTCAATTACTTATGAGAAAGCAAATCATGTGTCATATTAGATAAATAGCATATACCTATAGATACTAGCCCGACAAAGAAAGAATGTACAAGAGATTTGAATCTCAAAGTTGTCAATTGCTCTCAAATAGTCGCATCACAAAAATCCGAGTCTATTAACTCTCCAAAATGAAAATCGATACATATATACACCCTAGCCAAAAGCTCAATCTCTCCCATCACTTCGAACAAGAAGCTCTAGATTTCCAAATCCCGGAGGAAGATTATCCCTTCTTGGACCTCGAACAAGGTTTTCCAAATTACCCAATCCAGTAGGAATCCTATAGTGTGATCCTTGGTCTTCATCAGCGTACTTTCTGAGCGCGAGCTTTAACACAAGCATGATTATCAAAAGACCAAAGAATACACTCGCAAGTATCAACAATACCAAAGTCCATGTAAAAGTCGATGCCGCACAGTCCGAAATCAATGAGATAAACGACATCAGCACAAATTGAGGCTGCTCATCATTAAAGCAGGAATTGTCTCGAAGTGACTTAAAATAGTTTACCCCTGGGATAAAATTGTTGTTTTTGTGAGCTAAAGTTACAGCCCCTCCTATTATCAGAATCAATTCTAGCACTAGCAATATTACTATTCCAACAATCCTGATAATAGATACTTTTCTATCATAGCTCCCATACTTTTTTAGAAAAACGCATTCTATGATGAAAAATATCAATGCTAGTCCCATTAGAGCAAATCCGACCCAAGCGAAAGGTGAAAGAGTAGAAAATACCTCGTTGCACTGACCAACAAGTTGATTTGATTTACCTGCTTGAAGATTCTGACATTGAGATACTTCTCTGTTTATTGATAACGCTTGGACTGTAGAAAAATAAGCCGTGTTCGCTCTCAAATAGTCCTCATAACCTGGCAGATCACTGATTTCTCTCGTGACCTGGTTTTGATCAAAGAAATCAGCGAGGTTCTGGGTATCTGTCGTGCGCGCGGCCTGATAGGAGCCAAAACTCGAGCAGCCTTGCTGATTTTCTCTGTCTAGGAAATAAGGCGTGCCGTTCTTGGGGGCTTCATTGTAGGAAGGTGTAACACATGGCTCTCCGAAAAAGCTCGCTCTCCAAGTTACAATAGGTTTTCCTGTCCCAGTAGTCGAATATATCATCTTCTCACCAGTTGATAGAGGGAGCTGCACTTGATCTCCTGTGGGAGAATCATTGGAGATGACGAAAGAATTAATAGGACACAGATCATCAAGACCGACACAAGAGGTTGCGCAGGTTTTCATATTTTTTGGGCAATTGCCATTAGTTTGTTCTAAATACGAAGTGACACGTTGAACGCAAAAGCCGACTCCTTTCCAAACAGAAAAACTCGTTTGAGGTGTGTCACCAAGATTTACACAGCCGATTCTTTCTGCAGAACAGAAATATTTGTAATTATTTCCGCTGTTGCAAGTGCATCCAGGGTCAGTGCCAGCCCAAGTTTTGAAAATTATCTTTTCTGTGCGTGTGAGACAGTAGCTCGTGACGGATGCAGTCTGGAAAATGGCATTGATTGGGAGGAGATTTGCTTGTCCAAGGAGAAAGTCCATGGTATCTGATGCATCTGAAAGCGTTTGATTTGGACCGCTTTGAAAGGTGGTTGCTAAGACGATCAAAAAAGCCAATGTGATCACCCACATGATTTTCGGTATAACTATGGTCATCTTTTCATTGCATGAGTAGAGCTTCTGAGGGAAACTCATTTCTTCGAAAAACTTTGGGATATTTTTGGGATAACTGATACGTTTTTGAATTAATTGTTTGAAAAAGAATCTTATGATAGAGTGAATATGTGCTTAAATTGGATTAGATACTGTCAGTAGAATAAAATGAGATAAATACTATAAGTTAGTCTTACTAAACGAGATTAGTAATTGACTCTCGACCATTGCGCTTGCTATAAGAGTCGTAAGCCTCTATTTACTTCTGGTTCGTGGTCGGCCTTAGGTCCTTCCCAACATTTGAATGATACAGTTATTCTTCAAATTTTTTTTTTGGTTTCTTCCTCTCTCTCTTGAAATTATGAAGTTGAATAGTTGATTGAATCAGAGAGTGTTTCTTTATCAGAGGAATAATTCTTAGCTTGGAAGAGATTGTTGATTTGTCCTTTTTTTTTTTTTTACTAAATTTTAGTAGACAGACTAGGGGCCAAGTAGTACCTCAATATTAGATTTTAGTTGGTGTACTGATATTAAAAGAGCCCGTTAATTTATTTTTCCATTTATTGAGATGTAATTTTCTTGGAACTATCAGCATTTCAGAGTTATAATTTTGCCGTTCTACTCAAACACAAAATACTCAATACTCTTAAAAGACGATTTTTTCACAACTGTAGTTCAGGCTTATCAATTGAATCTCTCTACCTTAATTACACATTTTTTCTCTTTGCAGTCAATTCCCATTTCCAGTTTTTATGACAATTTACCAAGAAAATTTATTAGACAGATAATCTACTGAATATAATTGCATTCATATCTTGACAAGACTCCTGTTGTCAATATAATTTCTTTTGAAATTAATAATTATAAATGTGTAGTCGATTTGCAAACATATAAACTATATTTAAACTGCTATGTTAAGTGCTGTCTCGTTAATACCATTTCAAAAAATATAATTTCTATCAGTGATGTGAAATGTTCATTGTGCAGACACATGCTCATCATAATATGTACAAATCCAATGTTCATAACTTTAATCTTAATATATCAAAATTACGAGAAGTAGCGACGAGGTCAAAATTTTCTTCGGTTCTTAAAGATACCCAAAATTGTTTAAAATTATTTTTTATAGGCAAAACATCCTCATCGTTTTCAAGAACTACTCGATTGTTGCCACAGGATTGATGTTTAGACGGCTTCTTCCATCATAAAAAGTAACCTTCATCGGACTACTGCTGTGAAGTATCTCTGTGCGAAGGTGATTTGTGTTTCGTGATACCAAAATGTTTTCCTTATTTATATTCCCAAATTGTCCTTCTAAAGCAAAAGTTAGAGAAAATTGACTTCTCCAAGTGAATGTAAATACCTTGAATTCCGGTTACACTACCTTGATCCTCTTGAATATTGTAAGCTCTACTTCGACCAATGAAGGACTTAACAAATACAAACGTCAGAAAATGACCACCCAAGATTCAGATTTACCGGTTTATTTAACACCTTAAACGACCTCGAAATGCCCAGTTTACTCCCAAAACCAGCGTTAGTACTACTAAATCGGTTCTGCTGGGAAGTTGTCTTTCGAATCTCCATCCCTTTCGAAACCTGCTCTTTCTCAAATGATTTTCGTGTAATGATCGGTAAATGCAGAGGCGCCATTTTCTTATTCAAGGGACTATTCTCTTGACCCTCATCTCTCGCGTTTTCTTGTAAAATTTCTGGCTGTTTGTTCCAATTTTCAGTTCGTAACTCCTGGATCTCTTTAAACCCTCCAAACAATTCTGGTTTTGAATTCGTCTTGTTTAACATTCGTGGAGTTTCCTCCTTTCTCTTCAAGAAACTATCCTCTGCTTGGGTTTTCTTCAAATCCAGCTTTCTCTGGTTCGTTTCATGCACCTTCGCTCTTTTCTTTTCTTCCTCTTCGGCAAGCCGAAGCTTAAATTCCAAATTCCTCTTCAGAAATTCTTCTTGCTGTTTCTTTTTTTCCTCAATCTTCCTCATAAGCTCTAGCTCAGCTTTCTTCTTCTTGTCGTTAAGTACAAATTGGCGTTTTTGCTCATTTCCAAGTTTTCCTTGCTGCTCCTATAAGTGATAGAAACTTTGTGAGGAATAAAGTTGAGCGGGATGTCAAACCTGCTCTTTTCTTTGAGCTTCTTCTTTCTCGCATTTCTGCAGAAAAGCCTGAATATCTTGGATCTTTTCTGTAATATCATCTTGCATTTTTTCCAATGGATACTCATTTATTTTGAATAAAGCTCTTTTGAAAAATTCATATGAGCTCAGTTTTTTATTCATAGGGAGTTTACTCTGATACTTGTACGCTTTGATCGGTGCTACAGACGAATATATCATCAGTTTCTTTCAATACCGCTAAGGATGTATTTTTTGATTGGAATTTTATCAGCTTGGGGGTAGGAATTCCATTATGGAATAAGAACTGAAGCGGCCGAATGATTTTGTCTTTAGTTCCTTTCGGCTCGGATCCGAATTCATTAATCAGTATGCTCAGAACTGAGCGTTGGAGCTCCCAATCCTTCAGGTCTAAATTAAGGAAGCAGATCTCCTTTGGAATCTTGCGGAGCTCCATGTCACAGGCTCTTCTACTCACAGCGAACAGTGCGATTAATCCTCCTAAGTAACCCCAACAAATTAAGAAATGGAAAGAGGCTCACTCATTTACCCATGCTGATGAAATAAGATCTGAGTTTATCGTTTTCTCTAGTTTCTGTAGGAATATAGTTTCTTCGATTATAGGTTCCAGCAAGATAGCAAAGGCACGTGATCACGAGTTTCAAGACTTGAGGGTCATAATTTTTTGCTTTTTCCTCATCACAGGCACATATAGCGATCTTCGACATGCTGTGGATGATTTGGTTGCAAGCAACTCTTTTCTTCAGGCCATGCTGCTTTATCAGGTTCATGAATCCATGCGTCTAATAAACACAAATAGTAAGTTGTTAGACATCAAGAACGAGGTATTATTATTGATGATTACAATAGCCAATTGAATATCCAAAGGTATATTCTGTGAATTGAGCAGATTCATCATTATTGTTGCATGTTCCAGCTCTGCAAGGACACCGTTTACCTTCGAATGAGCTATTAGACTCAGCGCCTTGCAGGCCGTCTTAATTTCTTTATCACTCAGGAGCTCCCAATTCACCATCATGCTGAGTATTCTCGAGACTGGTTTCAGAAACTCATCGTAGTCACTTGTTGAGTAAGCAGTCATCATTTTCTTGACCGAATTATAGATGTTGTCAATTTCGCCACTTGCACTCGACTGCGGCTGCTCGCTCTCCGCGTTACGGTCTTGATTCGCGTGGATTGGAGTCACCGAAGTACGCGATAAACTAGAATTCCCTCCCTTTTCGTTTGAGATACTAGAATTGCTGCTAATTTTAATCGAACCATTTTCATTTGGTTTTGATGTCTCAATCTCTGATGAGAGGGAAGGAGCTCTAATATTGTTGCTGGAGGAGGTTGCTTCAATAGGAAGACCTCTGAATAGTCTTTCTTGGACGCCAAATCGTTTATAAGCGTTATTTTTTGGTGCGAGTGATGGGTTTGGATACAGATTCTCGTAGAACGGCGAGCGTGTATTGAGCGGCCCATGGTGAAAAGTCGATCCATATTCACAATACAGCAGTTCAAAGCCATTTTCAGCAGATCCTATATTTGAATAATTCTCAGTCTTCAAACCAAGTTATGCGACGTTTACTTTGAAGAGGCTGACTCGGCTCATGAATAGGGTCTAACACGAGACTAAGCATATCATTCACCATTTGATTTACTAATCTCTTTGCAAATGCATTCGCATACCCGAAATACGGATTCGTATTTACCTATTCATAATTATTCGAAATAAATAAGCTTGTTTCCTGTTTGCCACAATACCTCTAGCAACCAAGTCCTAAAATCTTCGTCAATCAGGAAATCATAGCCGAAGAGCTCAAAGCAGTTCTTCCTTTTATTCGGGTTGAGACTCTTCTTCGCACTCAAAAAACTATCAATAATCAGGTCTTTCATTCTCGGCAACAAATGCTTCTCAACGCTAACACCAAAATCGCCGTAATTCTGATCAAGGTAGTCTTGTAGAGCATCAAGTCCCAGTGTATTTCCTGCTTCATGCTTTCCATAGTTTTCTCCGTGCTTTTGAAGGCAATTGTTTGTCAAATGAACGTAGTTATTTGGATTATCCAGAGAATAACTGTCGGAGGAGGTTCTTATATACCCGTGCTTGTAGATGAAAACCTCAAATTTGTGAGTCACCAACACCCAAATTCTGATATCAAATTTCCTTTCTTTATAGAGCAAGGGCCTCTCCACATATTTCTGAGCTACCCAATAAGAGTTTGGCGTTTGAGTCTTCAAAAATGAAATTATTTTATCATAATTCTTGAATATTTCGATTCCTCGTCCCTGATTTAAGTTTGCAGGCTTGATCAACCACAGGTTGTCCTTGCAATGTTTCTCTGGTAAATGCTCTTTGCTAAAATTCCCTTTCGCTATTTCTTCAAATCGACTTTTAAAGTTAAGGAACTCAGAATCTTCAACTCCTGCTGTGATCAAGAAAGTCGTAGGCGTCGTCTCCCATACAGAATATCTAGAGTTAACTAAGAAATTGATCAGTCTCGCGGTTTCGAAAAGACCGAAAGTACCTGCATGCTCATTATTTAGGTAATAATGTTTCAAGGATCGGATCAGCCCTGTCTTCGTGCAAAGATTTCGATTGCTCTCAAAATGATTGATAACCTATCGACCTTAAGTTCAAGAATAAGAAACCTGAATTTCTTAACCAGAGAAGATAGATCTTTGGTTGATTTGTCAATCTTTGCCCAACCCTGTCAAATCAAAATATTTTCGAAAATTTCTGAGATATTGTAAGCTTACTCGGATTTCGAGGTTGTTTGGTTTCCAGATAAAGTCCGCGTTGGAGTAGTCTTCATGGTCTTCGATCTTTATAGACGTGATTGGATGTTAGATATTTACATTGATTAGTCTCGAATACCTCTTCCCAGTTCTGTCTGTCCAGGAGAGCGTTTTTCACGACGCTGCTGTTGTTGCCAGGGACGGCAATGAATTTTTTGACGTTTGACATAAGTTTTAAACAGTTTATTTAAAATGTTTCCAGTTCTTGGAACTATAGCGTACTTAAGCTCTGAAAATTTTTCCAAAAAGTAGAATTAAAATTTGATCGATCAGTTAGTCGTCGTCAATATATCTGATCCAAATAGATTCCTATGCAATTAATACAACAGTATGAAAATTACTGAATTGTCCTGAAAAGCTCAACAAACATTCTTCTAGCTGATCAAGCAGCTGACTCAACCTACATTAAAAGTAGAAACTGATAGGAGACTAGTTGCTCGATGCGATAAAAGTTCTATTACATATGTAAGCGCGATTATCAACTTGATGATGATGTTGTTGTATTTTTCAATTCAAAATTCTAGAGAGCACCAGGACTCTTGATTCAAAGGGAGAAAAAAAGAGAATAAGATTGAGTTTTAGCCATTGAGTTCCCAGGAGATGGCTCTATTTTTAGGTGCCATTTAATATTTTTCTTTAAATTGTTTTCAGGATAGATGTTATTATGAATTATCTGATATAAACTGCTTCTCTAATTTTTCTTGCAATTGAGCAAGTGTTCGATAATGACGCAAAAGTGCCAATGAAAATTCTAGTTGATATATAAACTCTGTTCATTCTATTAGTTCTAGACAGGCTTTCACTACAAAAATGAATTTACTGCCACAATAAGAATCTTTGAATGCCTCTGAAAATGCCTCGAAATTTGGGTTTTACTGTTCGAAAAATATTTTACTGAGAAAAAAAGCCGAAGCAAATTAGAATCCAAAGCTGCTAGTTCTCTGAATGATTGCGAAATGGGCATCTTATCTGACTTTCTCTGCTTATGCTCAATTGAAATACCATTTTTTTCAGGTTATATTACGTTGCTTGTTCCATATTTTTTTGGTGAAAATAATAGAAATCATGGATCTAAATGCTTATTAGACAAGAAATTCAGATCGACAAATAACAATTCTTATTTCTCTTGGTTCATTAGCTATAGATATAATTTTCTAGCTAAAAAGCACAGTTTAAATCGCGAACCACTTTTTAAACTGGTATGGCACTACTGTCTGATATTTTATTGATAATCTAACCAATAACATTCTCGTTGGGTCTTACCAGGAAAGATAATGCTAATGATAAGCATAATCTCCTTTCCCACACTATTCAGAACCAAATTCTTTCATAAACCATGCCATAGCAACAGAGTATAGCCAACGATATCTTAGGAATATATGCAAAGATCAAATTCTACCCTCTCATAGTATTCTCTTGTTTGATAACAAATGAATTCCAATATCTATTTTGAACACACAGATAATCTAAAAAAATTCTGAAGAAATCTATGCAGAAAAAGTCAACTTTTATTCCCTTCAAAGAGAGAAAAGACTATGATTGGTCTGATATTACCCCTCTCACTCAAGACATAAATAGCGTCCCTGTGCTTAAAATCAAATACCCAGCTGAATGTAACTAAATCCCTTTACTATCTTCTGAAACAAGTATTCAAAATTAAAGATGATGAAGTAATGTCCTACTTCCGCGCAATATGCCACAAACAAGAGATCAGCCCTCGCGTCTTCGCACTGACAGGAGAAGTTATTACATATTCGCCTGGTTCTTTTACTGCCTGGTACACAATTCGATAAAAATTGGTGTAACTCATCAAAACCAATGCAACAGGGATGTGAGAAAGAAGTGCATTGAACAACTTAAATTAGACCCTAAAGAAGATTTGAAATTCTGCTCTGCTATATTAGCAAGAGGAAACGAGAAATGCTTCCAACTTTGGTATTAGAACCTTGCCAGCTGCAATGAGATGACCTTACGCATCTGAATTATTCGATATAGGGAGCATCGACGATGGTTGATTACTCAGATAAATGATCCATGCGATGAAATTGACGTCTTGGAGAAAGAAGCATTTAGCAGTGATAACAAGAACTATCATGCTTGGATCTATCGGTAATTGTGGATAATCTGCTACCTGCTTATCGTTGTTGGGCAAAAAAGAAAATGGCTGGTGGAGAATTTCAAACTTTATGAGAAAGACCTTCCCAAAGTTGAGAAACACATTGACGAGGACATCGGAAACAACTCCGCATGGAATTTCAGGTTCATGAGACGATTTGCTTCTTTCTAACCCGAATAGATATTTTATCAAATCGAGGGAGATCGTTGATAAGGACTCACTTGCCAAAGAGCTGAAATATACCAAAGAGAAAATCTTAATCGATCCGAATAATGAAGCCAGCTGGAATTACCTAAATGGGTGAGTAGTGAGAAACAGCTGAAATAATTAATGCATTCAATATAGATGGTTCAAGCAGTACAGCTACAAGTGTTTTAACCAAGGAGGAGCTGACATAGCTGTTCCACCCCATCTTAAGCGCTTCAATTATTTAGATTTCAGCGTAATAATAATGATTAGCTCCTTGAATGTGTTCATTTGAAAAGGTTGAGGAGTTTGTCATTGAATTACTCAAATTTAATGAAGATTGCAGATTTGGATACGCAACATTGCTGCAAATTAATCTCATCAGAGGAGACAAACCCAGTATTGAAAAGGCGATTGAGGTAAGATATATTTTCAGTTGGCGATGCTTAACAAAAGTTACTCAATAGATAAGCGAGCTACTTGCTTCAAAATACGATAAAATAAGATACGTGTATTGGCTTTGGGTCAAAAAGAATATTACCTCTGATTTTGAACAAATTCTTGCGTCTTAATTTGTTTCTTTTGTGCATTCAAAATTAAACTGAGCAAGATCCAATTTAAAAGTCTGCCGGATATGGAGATCTTTTCCAAACTTGAAAAGAAAGATCTTGTTCGGCATTTAAGTCGATGAGATTACAGTTAAAAATTCAATGTGAAAATCATTTTGCTAACATGAGAGACTTAAAATTAAGTGGTACGAACTTCACCAACTCAAGAAAAAAATAGAGGCGGTCAATGTTAAATAAATCAAGAGTAATGTTGTGTCATTCGGTTCAATATCTCCCATCATCCTTGATAACAAATGAAAGTGTTCATTCAGACAGTTAAATTTTATTCTAATATCAGTACATAAGATTAGTCATTTATTTTTGAAATAAGTGTTTCAAATAAGAAGTAGCCAGATTCCGTCATGAATCCAAGGTTAGAAAACCCTATTTTCTCATGTCAGCTAACACCATATAGTCCCGGACCCCGAAAGACTAAAAAAGATGGGAAGAAAAATACCATTAATTTCATGAAATCGAATCTAAAACCACTAGCTTCGGTTCCAGAAATCAATCTTGTTGAAGAAAAATTCGCCTTGCAAAATCTACCAACAATCAGTCAGAACAATGCCTTTCCAACACCAAGAGTTCACGAATCTCTTACTTCAAGCTCTCAAAGGCAGCTTCTAACTCAACGGTTTGGCTGCTGGCTCTATTTACTCGTTACATTTTCTTTTTTTGTTTAGGAGCGAGTACTCACAGAAAGAGCATCCAGAATACGAGCGCCTTCTCCAATATACAAAAAATTTAGAATCGAAGATCCATCTGATGCAAAAAGACATGCAGCGCTATGAATATCTCAATAAATTCCTTGTACAAGCTCATCAAAATCGCGAAGAGGCTATGAGGCAGCTGGTAGAAGAAAACAGGGCCCTGAGACTTTCGTTAGAAGCGCTAAAGGATGGGACTCAAGCGGATGGTTTGGTCAGAGCGAGTACATTAGTAATGGGTCTCCCGATCCCATACAAACAAAAGCCTTCGGGCATTAAACATATAGAGCAGGCAGTACAAAAACAGCAGATAAAAAGTGTAAAAAGTGCTCGACACTCTGAGGGCTCGAGGATTCTGCTCACGTAAACTGCAACCACAACAGTTTCATTAAATATCATCCAATGTAGTAGCCGTGCTGAGAACCGAAAAGATTTTACCGATCGACATATGACACCAGCAACGACGAGAAGAGAGAAAAGTCGCACTGAATTGCCAGGCGTTACATCTTTACTGGGTTCAGTTGGATATGATAAAAGCATGAGCTTTTTGCGGTTTACAGGTATTGATGAAAAATAGATGCAAATAAATGGCGTTTTTTATTCTTTATTTAGAGGAAAAAGAAGCTGCTGCTGTTTTTTTTGGAAACGATGATCGGATTCTGTTGAAAAAACTGGTGGATCAGGAAGAGCAATTCGTTCAAAACATCCGCGGAATGGATAATAATTCACTTCTCAGAGTTCACACTGCGATAGGCAGCCTGCTTCATGAAGGAACCTACCTCTTGAATCTCGTGTTCAGGTTAAAACAGATCATTTCAGCAACTCGCAGTGCTTTTTCATCTTTGGAGCTGGAGAGCATCTTCCGTATCATCACCGATCAGATTTGCATCTCCATGGGATGCCACAGGGCAAAAATCTTTGTCTTGGACCAATACAAAGAGGAGCTCTGGACGATACCTCGAGGAATCGACAAATTTGCTAGGATACCTCTCGAAACAGCACTTGTTGGTAATTCTTGTATTGCCTGTCATCAGCTAATATCAGCCATCAGTGGATGTGATCAAGACTGGTAGACCTATCACAATTAACGACATATCACAAGACAAACGATACGACGCGTCTATTGACATTGCAGAAAACTATAAAACAAAGTTGCTTCTGTACGCTCCGATGTTCGATGCGAACCAAAAATTAATCGGTACTCACCCATTTGAAAGTCTCCCTTACAACATCACCATTTATCCTAGGAGTTGTCCAGGCTTTCAACAAGAATGAAAGCGAAAGGTTTACAAAAGACGACGAAAGTCTGCTCCTTATGCTAGGAGAAATCGCGGGAATTATGATCAGCAATTCGCTTTTCTATGACAAGGAAAAACATTTGCATGGAGTCCTGAAAGAAATTATCGACGTAAGCCTCTCTTCTCTTTGCGACCTAGTCTCTATATCGTTCTTACTCTGATAGACTGGAACGTATTTAAGCTCTCTCTTCGGATCAAAAGAAACAATCATCCAGCAAGCCCGATTAAAATTACAACATATGATGAGCGTGAAAGAAAGCAGGATCTACATCTACGACAAAGACACTGATTGTCTCACTGGACCCGATCAAAATGATGTTTGGAACTCTTATCCGAAAAACATCGGGATCGCTGGACAGGTCTTCCAAACGGGGATCTACGAACAGACGCTCAATCCATACAATCATGAGTTGTTCGATAACAGAATAGATATGGAGATTGCGGTGCCAATGATTTGCTGGCCGATTAAAATTAGAGAAAAGAAAGAAACTATATACGGAGTGATAGAAATACCAAACATAAAGGCTTTTGAAGGGCTCGCTACGGCACAGAACGTTAAGCCTGACTATTATCTCACTGAGACGCTTGAGTTTTTCTCGAAACAGCTCGCCCAGACGTTGATAAATAATGAAAAGTTCATAGATTTTAAACAAAGTTTGGGTATTTCTTCATTTTGACTGAGCTATTTAAATGATGCGTAATTTTGATTTAATAATCTCGAGTATCGTGGAAAGGCTTAAGAGCTTCATAAAATAACTTTTATTAGGTTAAAGCATTAATTTTAGAATCTGTAAGCATTCACACTCAAAGTTTTATTTCAGCAAAATGGAAAGTAAGATCGAGATTCGCGTGTCTCAAGACATCAAAGAACATGACCAAATCATCACTAAGATATTCAGTATTGCCCGGGAAGGTCAGGTGAAAGATTTAAAGAGCATGATCCGTGAGGGTTTTGGTGTGCCAGAGGATCATCAGCAATTGAGATTATTAAGGGACGGCAGAAAGGTCTTTATTTACTCTACAAGTAGTTCTAACATCGAAAAAGATTTTGATCGAGTCTGATAAAAGCCTTCAAGAATACGGCCTGCGAGATGGAGATGGATTTGAGTTAGAAATTAAAATTCCGGTAAAGATAGCGCTAAGATGCCTTCCATTTGCTAATTTTACGCACTAATAAGACGGCAAAACCAGAGGAGACAAAGAGTCCATTGAGTGGTTCTGGGATGAAAAAGGAGAAATCAAATAACAATGGAAAAGGTAAGCTGGCGATGAAAATGCTGGTAAATTTCACCCGGAGTAGGTCAATCGAACTCATCTGACTCCAGTGAAGACGAGGGAGAGAGAAATTCAGAGCGGAGGGCAACTCTGAGAGAGTTGATTCCAAGGGACGCGTTGCTCCTGACGAATGTGAGAAATCAGGCGTTTCTTATGTTTACAATACGATACTTAGGAAATCATCTCCAACGCGCCAACATCAGTGAAAAAACTTATCGACGAAATCGCGAGATCTGAGGCTGACGCAGCAGAAATTCGTGTCAAGCTTGTGATAGATGCGAATGCCGAAGGTGGCTGGAACTCACTTCATCACGCCATTGGTTTAGGACTAACTGGAGTTGTTAGAGAGCTCTTAGAAAGGTAACATTCACCATGTTTGAGCGGATTTAAAATGAATTTAGAAACGCTGATGTCAATAAGCCAACTAATGACGGATGGACTCCATTGCAAATCGCTGTGGATAAAAATCAAGAACTGAGTAGCCACATTTAACTTTACAACTCTCTAACCGTGCTGTTAGTTTGCAAAATGATTCTCGAGCAGCCTGAATTGAACATCAATGCTATAACCAGCAGATCGACAGCTTTGCACATAGCTGCTACAAATGGAAATAAGAAATTAGCTCAGATCTTACTGTTCCATGATGCTGATCTAACGTACATGAGCTCATTATTCGCTGTCTCCTATCTCTTTCATTTAGGATTAAAGACCGAAACGGTCGTTTCCCTTATGAAGTGGCAACTGACAAACAAATTGCAGATATGCTCCTGATCTCTTCCAAAGAGATGTCCTCTCCTAAAGTAATATAAATAACCATGTTGCATTTATTTTATCGAAAATCCGTCAGCCTCGAAATTTGAAAGAAGAAGCCATGCCTCCAAAGCCAATCGCGGTGAAAGGCTGGCTGTGGAAGCTAGGGCCATTTATGAATCATAAGAAGCGTTATTTCGTGCTTGATCCAAATCAGTTCACCTTCAGTCACTATATGAATGAAAATGAGTACCCAAGGAAACCAAGGCAATTTACTTCAATTATTAGTGACCCTGGCCTTACCATTTATCGATAGAAAAGTTGTTCATCTCCTTCAAATCAAGGAAGCAAAGAAGATCAATGGCGGCTGGCTCACAAAAAAACAATATTTTTATTTCGAGCTTCATTATGAGGGAAAAGCAAGAATGTTTGCTTGTAAAACAGAGGAAGCTCAAACTCAATGGGTTGAATATCTCAAGCAAGCTTACCTCTACGCAAGCTATGTTGAGAACAAGATACGGCAGCATCTCCACTTCATCCAAGATTTTGATGACAATGCCACCTCTCCAAAGAAGCTTCATTCCACATACTTCATGAAAGTCGATCACTCTATTGAACTTCTCGACCAAACCGAAAGTGAGAAAAAAGCAGCACAGCAAAAGCAAGAGGAGGATAGAATCCTCATGTCACCTTGCGAGAAAACTTCGCCTTTCTATACGGTTGGTTTCGATTACCCAGAAGGCACTGATGCTTGCCTTGAGCACTTCGATGCGGTCAGTAAAATAGGAAATGGAGCTTTCGGAACAGTTTATAAAGTAAAGCAAGAAATTTTGCCTATAACGATGAATTTGTAGGTGAAGCGCAGGTCTGATGGGAAGATTTTTGCTATAAAGACACTCAAGAAACGAGCGCTTATGATGAGAAATCAAATGAACAGCGCTATCAGCGAGAAAAATATTCTTGTGAGGGCTCAGAGTCCCTATGTTATTCATATTGAAAACGCTTTCCAGGTATACCGCTTGTTCCCTTGAGAAGATTCTCATTTTCAAATATTAATGCTGTAGACAAGAGATCATTTATATCTTTGCCTTGAATATTGCTCGGGAGGAGATCTGGCGTCGATTATAGACGAAAGAGACAAAATCACGGAAGATGAAGCGAGACTCGCAGCTGCGGAAATGGTCGTTATGGTAGACTATTTACATTCAATCAATGTGTTGTACAGAGATATGAAGCCAGATAACATGCTAATCGGTAGCAACACTCTAACTTTTGAAAAACTCTAATTTAACTCTCTCTCTTTCTCACACAATTAGACGAAGAAGGACATCTAAAGATCATTGATTTTGGATTATCAAGGCTGGATATTAAAAACGGAACGGTTTGCAAATCTTTTTGTGGTTCTCCTGCATATTTGGCTCCTGAAATGCTCAAAAGACAAGGTAACATGCAATGATACGAAGGAGCCGCTAACCTCGTTTTTAGGAGCGACCTGGGCTACTGATGTTTATGGCATTGGAACAGTTTTATATGAGTTACTCACCGGAGAACCTCCTTTTTATAGCCATGATATTACAACTATCTATGAGAACATGAAGAAAGGCAAACTGGCATATCCAAAGAGCATCAGCCCAAATGCCAAAGATCTTTTGATGGTACCTTTTACGAACGATCTCTTCTCTAATTCAAATAAAATTTTCAGAAATTGTTAGACCCGCTACCTTTCAATAGAATCGGAGTTGCAGACAAGAGGGAAATCATGAAACATCCGTTCTTTGCTGGAATTGACTGGGAGAAAACTGCGAAGAAGCAAGGACCTCCTCCATTCCCAAAGAAATAGTGAAAAATTTTGCGTAGTTTCGCATCTACACCAGCGCGCATTTCATTATTCTTGAAATTTATTACATAACATAACACTAAGGTTATTTAAGACATTTCGTAGGTTTAAAATGGTAAGAAATATATCACAAACTTGAATATTCTCATTTGAATCGCTTCTGGATAGCCTGTTACTAACATTCGCATTCACTTTAGCTCAACATAGCATATCAAATTCAACTAATTCACGTCTAATCGATGTGATATTAACTTTATTTAAGGAGAGTTAGAGCAAATTTCACTTCTTGAAGTGGAACCTGGGGGTGTTGAATGTAAAACACCAGACCATGGGTGTTCTACAACTCTTTCTTATGCAAAGGTAAGGGTTCTGACCAATTATCATACTAATTCTTAAAGAAATGAGTAATTTTTAAACAAATCAACAGAAAAAGCTCCGTGAATTAGATCGGGAATGCATTTCGACAGATTACAAACACGAGAAATGCATATTTTACTCGTTAAACACCAAGGAGTTTACAAGTAAACATAAAAAACCCCTCTAGACTCATAAATCGTAATATCCCCTCTTACCGGAGAAAGAAGTACGCACTATTGAATGTGTGCGATATAGAAACTCGATTTGCACTTCAAACACATACACAAATTAAAAAATCTCATTTGAGAACTCGTTAATGTTTTGAGAATCAAGAGATTTTAACATAAGCCCGAGCTTGTAGTTTGTAGATTTCAAATCTTGCAGTTCCTTCTCTGATGACTTTATTGTATTAAGGTACTCAGCGTTTTTTTCAGCAAGAGCCTAACGAAAGTTATATTATCAATGCACAGTCTTCTAAAATCATCAATTACCTTATTTCTTTCTCTTAATTTCAGGAAAGACCTGATCATAATCGATTTCTCTTCCTTTTCCTTCTTGAGAGCGGCCTCATGCTTTTTCTCCTCAGTTTCTGATCGATTTTAGTTCAAGTTGGAAAAAATAGAAATCTTACCGAAAAAGTTCTTCAGCGATGAGTACAGAAATTCACAAGCCGTATCGACATTAGAGGAGTTTTTCATTCCATTGATGAGGTACATGACTAGTTCTTTGCAAGTTGTTTCTGGGTTGGCTTTTTGAACCGTTGAACTGATCTTTTTTTCCACGCTCTCATCCATCATGTCGGTTTTTGGGAGTTGCGGCTTGACTTGAATCTGCGATTTATGCTTGAGGTTGCGGACCTCGCGATCAGCCTCCGGGAGCTTGGCCTCGTCGAAATTTAAGTACTTGTCCTTTTTAATGGCGCTGACGACCTGCTTCGCGAGTTCCAGATTGTTGTCACAGTCTTCAAGGGCGCTAATTAGCTCCTATTAAGGTCTAAGAGCCTGGTCTAAGGGAGATTAGGGTTTTACCTTTTCTTCAACACCTTCGTAGAGGGACTTCAATAATTCCAAATTTCTCTGAAGTAAGGATTTTGCGGGATCTGGTCTGCAAGCGTTGGAGCTAGAGTTGTTTTTAAAGAGCTTGCCATTGGATTGGAAGCCAGTGTGGAGAGACAGTGGGGACTCTCCGAATGTGTCAATGTAATTTCTTTTTCCGACGAGAAGGGACATGTGTTTGAATTCAAAAGCAGAGTTTACACTAATGAGATAAAAATTTAATTACAATATAAGCGCAGCTGCTATGAAAATTTTGTTAATCTATTATAACTAGCTTTTCAACTAAAGCTAGCGAGTCAACAAAATTCTTATAATAAGGTTCTTCTTGATTTTTCTGGAAATTGATAATAAGGATGGAAAGTTCCACATTACTATAAATGATTTCAAGGGAGCACTTGAAGTTTTTTAGCAAGTAAGACAGCTTGGATACAATCCAAATCGGGCTTTATTACCTTGAGGATTTAAGATACGAATCGAAATAGGCATATAATGCAACAGCTGAGAGCTTAGGAAAAATTGTTATAATTATCTTTGGAATCTCAGCAATGATAAAGATTTTTCTTGATGATATTATGCTACAAATTTTGTGCCTTGAGATCGAAGAGAGAGGTGTATTACAATGAGTGTTGCTGAATCCTTTGAAAAGAAAAGAGCGCTGTTTAGTTGAGAAAAAGCAGAAATCGAAATAAGAGGATATGGTGAAATCACGTCCTTTCTGACTTTATCCGCTTTTATCTTAACACTTAGAAGAAGAAACATATTCAATGAAAGTTGTTGTTGTTTTAGAGTCAGACCATGTAGATTTTTATGTATGCTGTTCCACAACCAAAATCCGAGTAAGACTTGCTCGGACTTTCAGGTTAGCCAAAAGTAGACAAAATATTACCAAAGGAGGAGCTTGATTTAGCAAATAAAAAACACTCTACTTAACAGATCATCTACGATTCGATGGAATGGTCTCTTAAGAAATTAAGGTTCGAATTACTGACCTTCTGATGTCTTCAATTTAAGATTAGTCACCGACCAAAACTGATAGTTTTATTCAATTATCCCAAAAAGGCTACAGGACCTGTCCAATTCTGCTGTTAGACCTCATCATTAATCATCGACGAATTATTTCTTCTTGCTGAGTACTGAGTACTGGAATTTTCCTCAAAGGTGATGGTCCGCATTCCAGGCGAATTAGAGAAGTTTGGACATATTTCCTATGAATTAGCCAGTTCTCCTAGTTCGAGATGATTTTTTGCAGGAGCCCAAATGTTGAAAGGAAAGGAGTAGTCAAATAAATTCATCTACCTCACGATTTACATTTCTCGACAGAAAAAATACCAACAATCTAATGATTTTGCTTGATTAATCATAATGCTTTTTTTTCCCTTCCCTCTCTCGCAACATTTTGAGTGCTCACAACCGTTGTAGGTCATATCTACGAATTTCTTTCATTCTGTTTAACAAAATTAGAAGTGGAAATATAAGGGAAAAGAGAGAGACTATTCAATCACACATTTTTATTGATGATGCAGATAATTGCGAATTTGACAATTTTGTTACAGACCTAAATAAGCTAGCTCTCTGGATTGATAAACTACTGGTTAATGACATTTTTCGTCAATAGAGTAACAAACTCATCTTGTGATATCTAAATAGCATTGGTCAGGTATATAAAAAAAAGGGAATAAATATTTCAAACCTGTCCATCATTATTAAGATCCACTTCCTGAATAATCTTTCTCCATTCCGCATCATCAAGTTCAATACCACCGAAGACGTCTGTCAGCTCCTGCTTTGAGATAAAGCCATCTCCATTCTGACTCGTATTGTGAGTTGAATCACTTGAAAATATTTTCTAACCTGATCGAAAAGTTTGAATGCTTGGGCAATTTTCTGTTTCGATAACAGGACCTCCTTATTCATTGCAGCCATGATAAACTCTTTTGTGTTGTTGATTCAGTCAATAGAGCTCTAATAAACACATTCTACCAGAAAAATCGATTTGTCCGGATCCATTCACATCAACCTCTCGAATGATATTGTTAGCTTCTTGCTCGGCAGTTGCTCTTGATTCGGCTCCATATACTTTCAAATATCCTGCCAGTTATTAGGTTATTCAGAATAAGTCTAGTAAGAGGGTTTGCGCTACCTTCGACAATCTCGTCTTTTGTGAGAACACCATTTTTATCCTTATCCAATTGCTGGAAGGCCTTTTGAAGTTCAGCTTTTTCTTCTTGGGTCGATATTTGTGTCACAATAAATGTGAGAATAGCCTGCTTTAGCTTATTTTTAGACTGAAAGTATGTATGTTAGGCTTTAGAGGTCAGCGTGCAGTTACGCTAAATGAGCTGAGGTTCACTAAAGCCTTTTTGTTGATAATAGTGTCATTTTTCTGATTCTTTTGCATCCAAGGATCATCGAGTGCCTCTTGCGCGGAGATTCTCTTTCTAGGGTCGTAAGTAAGCATCTTTCTAATCAGATTCTTCGCTTCATCAGAAACACTAGTCCATTCTTCACCTATTGATAAGGACAGAAATTATCATTTAGATGTCTTCTTTAAAAATATTGAGAGCTTATACCATCAAAATTGTACTTCCCGGTGGTAACCATAGCCATGATATCTAGATCATTCCTTCCATTAAAAGGAGCATATCCACACAGAAGTATATAAAGAATCACACCGCAAGACCAAACGTCACACTTCTCATCGTAATTTTTTTGGATTACTTCTGGAGCAATGTAATATGGCTGAGAAAAAAAAGAGAAAAATTAAGGGTCAAAGGACCTTTCTTTTAGCAATACCGTTCCAACTCTATGAATCATTTTTTTGCCAGCCTCAAATCTTTTGGAAGTTCCAAAGTCAATAACTTTGAGCGAGGCATCTTTGCGTGTTGAATCAAAAAGGAGATTCTCGGGCTTGAGGTCTCTATGTACGATATTTTTTGAATGACAGTACGCGACTGCTGAAAGAATCTGCCTCATATATTCAGCAGCCTGTTGTTCGCTGAAATGTTGCACTTCCAGGATTCGATCAAAGAGCTCCCCTCCATTGCAAAACCTGTCCCCCAAAAAAAAAAACATTAGAAAAAATCCAAGAGTGTTGTTCACTCAGAGATTAGGTAATAATTGTCGTCATCTTGGAACAGTTCAAACAATTTCATGATATTCGGATGATCCAACTCTCTCAACAGACTCACTTCAGCAAACATTTGCTGCGCTTCTTCCTGGGGTATAACTTTCTTGGCAATTCTCTTCATTGCTCTAACAATACCTTAATTGGAACAGATTCAGTCATCTAACGTCAGATACACTTACCAGTTGTCTTGTGTGTGACTAAGCTCACTTCTCCATATCCACCTAAAAGAGAGAGACGTGTTGTTCAGTGAAGATGTAAAGCAGATACTAACCTTTTCCAAGAATCGCACCGAATTGGTAGTAGTCTGTGATTGATCCTTTCTTGAGGCTCACAAAGATATCAGGACTTACTCTTAGCTCGACATTTCTTGGAGACTTTTTGGTTTCAACTAATGTCATGGCCTCGTTTCCGGTTGAAGTCGCATAGCTGCCCTTATTGCGTCTCGAGTCCTGTGGTTCAACCTCGACAACTTGTGCAGATGATAAATTGGAAACGCGAGAAATGTTTACAGAATTGATTGTGTTTATCTGAGCTTGTACAACAACCCATGCTGATGTTTGATGGTTTTATATTAAAGATATGAATTAAATCAATCAATAATCGGAAATTAAAAATCCTTAGACATTAATATGACAATACATAGATGCCAGAATTGGCGTTAAGTCTTTGCCATATTATTTTCCCAAACAATGATACCTTCAAGAGATTGATGCTTCTAGATATTCAGATTTGAGTTATGTTCCAATTTCGTTATTAACATAATTTTGTGGCAATAGATTGATTCTTCAGATTTGAACCGACTCTAATTAGATAGCCAAGGAAAGACTATGTCGTCTCGTAGACTAGTATAGGAAGATATGCAAAAAAGTTTTTTTTAACAAATATCCAATAGAAACATCCACAATAGAGTTCCTCAAGAATTTTTTCTACTGGAATGAAATTATATTGTGAGCTCGAATTGGCGATTCCCCTTTTCCCTCCTCCACAAATTATTCACAGTGAGCCAAGTCTAACCTCTTTAATTCACTCTCTGGAGGATCAAATTCAAAATCTTTAAATTTGGAATCTACAAACCGAGAGTAAATAACAATTTTAATCAATGAACTGTGATTGTGCTTGTAGCTCGAGCTCACTATACATTCATACACACAAATTCTCAATAACGACAATCCATAGAGGATAATTCAAAGAGTTGTTACTTGATGATACTAAAATCACTTGTACAAAAAATATTTCTTAATCAAATAAATTCAGTGTTATTCCGCATTTTCGTTCGGTTTCTAACCTCAGAATCTGTGCGATACCTTTTGATTTTCGTTTGTTCTGCTGTTGCTTCAAAACTTGAACTGCTCATTTCCAAGGACTCTCTCGAAGACGACGACGAATCCTCGTCTAAATAGATATCAGAAGAAAAGCTTCCTTTTCCCATTGCTCTGTCTCTCTCATACACGCTATCTGAGGGTCCAAGCTCATCATTATCCAAATCCATCGTGAGTCTATTTCTACGTCTATAACTGATGCTTGCTCTCCTTCCAAGTCCTTTGAAAAATTTAGACACCGAAATCATATATGGGTCAAGCTTCTCTCTGAGTGAGTCAAAGACTCCAATTAACAGCATGAGCAGGAAATACAGGTTCGAAATAACTACGATAGCAATGAGTATTATCTTGAGGCTCTTCGATGTCGCTTCTTCCAAACTCACAATGCAAAAGATCACAATGGAAAAAACCACAAAGGACAAGAACTCGATGCTGTTATGATCTTTCATAGAGTAAGGCTGCAGCACAAGCAGCACTTTGCAATAGACTGCGCACATTGCGAGCAAAATCATTCCATGGACTGCCCCGGCAGCCGTCCAGACATTTGAAAAAATGACGAGGATATTTTTCAAAAAGAAAGTGACTAATCCCCAGTAGAAATAGTTGATTTTGTAGCCGTTATATAATGCTCCAAGCCCGATTCGATGTCTTCCTTCCTTCAGGTGATATTTATTCAAAAATAACCTTCCGAAAAGTGCCAACGGGAAGATACCCAGCCAAATCACCAGGCCAATCACAGAGATAATACGCACGATGACGTACTCATTGCTACCACATTCAACTGAAAGGTAATGGATCAAATATGACTTATCTAAGATCTGTTTGCAAGGCCAATAGCTTAGCAGGGTATCAGTGACGATGGGTTGCTGCCAGATAAAAACGATAATGAAAGCCGCATAATACTCAATCTTTTTCCCCAAGCCGTGCTCCGTACTTTTCTTACAATAAATATAGAAACAAGAGACCACCCAGATCAAAAGAGGGTTTATGATGTGGCGTATCAGAAGGATTACAGTTGAATTATCGGAGAGTCCTGAGAGGGCTAACAAGCAGCTGATGGAGGAATAGGAAACGTTGGAAGGACTGACGACGTAACTTACAATATTGGTAGCGACTTCAACGATATCGAATCCAAATTTCTTGAGAAGCATGAGAAATTGGAGGTAAGTGGAGAATATACGAGCGTAAATACCCAGGGTTTTGCTTTTTGTGTTAGCCTCGGCTTCTTCGAGACCTAAACCGTGTTTTGTGAATCCAATGTTTGATTGCAGCGAGATATAAACATAGATAATTCCAACTAGCCCTGCGACTAGAGCCCAGAGGATATAAAGCAGAATATATGTCAGTAGGCTATGCTTACATTGAGCGCAGGTGGTGTGTCCTTCTCTCACGAGAGGAGGATTTGCTGAACTATTACAAAATCCACATATAAGCCCGGAAGTCAGCGGGCTACAAGCAGAGTTGTTTCCTCCGAGACAGTTCTTTGCGTAAGGCCCGCAATCGAGGACGTCGATCGAGGTTTCCGAAGGACGCCAATACCCTGGAAGGACGTTGACACTATCTCCGCCAAAACATGCTGCATTTGAAGGACAAGGGCTGCATGTAGTGTCCTTTGTAGTGAAAGAGAACGTTCCAGCAGGACATTGAAAACAATTGAACGTTTCGTTGTTATAAATTTCTCCTGGTCGACAACCTCGGATTTCGAGATTAATCAGCACCTTCGCCGGGGTTCCTTCCAGGCTGGCGTTGATCTGAGAGACTGTAAGAGGATTCCCGTATACGATGAGGTTGTCAGATTTAAAGGACACGATACCTTCGTTTGCTCGCTCTTTAGTCAATTGGAATGAAGTTGGTGGGCTTGATCCGTAAGTGAATTTCATGCTCAATGTAACCATTGAAGTCGAATCTGTTGCGACGTGTTGGTCCCACTCATCCAGTAGATAGAACATAAGCCCATCCATCGATTCGCTAGGATCAACAGAGAGCTTCCCTAGTGAAGTTTGCTGGCTGAAGGTGTAGTTTTGGACAGTAGTTCCTTTAATTTTCAGTTTCAGATTCGTTGAATTCGATGCGATATTAGGCGCATATTTTATCGCTCTATTATCAATAAATCGCAATGTGTCATAGTCATAGTTTGGTTTTGTTCCTTTAAATGAGATTCCGCCACCCGATACGGCCTCATTTCTCAAAAAAGTGCAATTTGAAATGAAGAATTCTTGATTTCCTTTCGTTAAACTGAGAATACCTGCGCCATCCACAGCATAATTCTCTTGGAAGAAGCAGTTCGTTACATTGACGCGTTTTTCTGAAACTACGATAGCTCCACTTTGATTCCCTCTGCAACTATAGAAAGAGGAATTATCTATAATGCTTTGCCTGATCGAAGGCGACTGCCCATCATAAGCCAACAGATTTAATGCACCTCCTTGGCCACCGGTAATATTCCTAAAGACAGAATTGTTCATTCGCAAGACTGAAGAATCAGCAATAAACATCGCAGAACCATAGAAATTCTCAAAGGTTAAGTCCGTTGCAATGAAAAATGACCCTGAAGTAACTAATATTGCTGTTTGATAGCCTAGTAAACTGTATGTCAAAGCATTTGAAAGATCAAAAGACGCATTTTGATCATCCTTCCGAGAAATATTTACAAATTTGCTTTTGGAGAGGACATAAGTAGCTCCGCCATGCACCTGAATAATCCCACCTTTATAGAGAGAAATAGCATTGTAGAACGAGCCTCTCTCGATGACGTTAACTTTAAGTCCAGTAATGTATAAAATAGTCGGGTGCACTTTCTTTTGATCGAAAGGAATTCCTATAAATGAGCAGTTAGTGAACTCCACCAGAGACATCAACTTGGCGAAAGAACTATCAATCGTGATGAGCTCAAATGACTCAAAGTTTCTGGGTAATCTGGCGGGGATCGAATGGAACGAGCAGTTTTTCATAGAAAAAGTCGAGTTCTGGTGTCTGAGCAAGATGGCGTTCACATTTTCTTCTACATTAAATAAGTTATCACTCAGCGAGATGTTAACCTGTCCTTCATTTGAAATGCAGCCTCCCTGTCCCTTTTTCACTAGATTCCTTGTAAAAACCGAGTTTTTGATCTCGAACTCTGCTTCAGAGAATATATTTGAGCTCACTGCAATAGCTCCTCCACTGAGTCTCGCGTAATTGTTGTCGAATTTGCAATTGACGATTTGCAACTTATAGTGGTTGTTTGCTGAAGTAAAGTGAATAGCTCCTCCTATAGTGGCTGAGTTCGCAACAAAAGTCGTGTTTTCGATCACTACCAAATTTTTATTCTTGTCATCATTCCTTTGGAAATTCGAATTTTGAATTTGGATTGCGCCTCCTTCACTCGCGAAATTATGTCGAAAAATCGTCCTATTCATCCGGAGGGTCGAAACAGAAAACGCCAACCCTCCTCCACTGGTGGAAACTAGTGTGCCTTTATACACAATGCCATCAAGTTTGTCAGCTCCATTGTCTTCGAAGATTGTATCTTCAATGATCAAGTTATTCACAAAGAACCCTGCACAATTCAATGTCAGTGTCCCTTTGTTGTTTATAAAAGAGCTATTCGAAACTCGAACATCTGAACCGGTAGCGTAGAAGAGCAAGGCCGTTGCGCTTCTAATGTAAGAGTAAGTGTTCTCCAATGTGTTATTGTAGAAGGTGTTTCCTTCGAAAATTATTGGCGCACTTGTGTAGTCGAATTCAACTCTTAGCAATGTCGAAGAATCGCTATCAGCGATCATGTGGCTATTGATGAAGGTATTATTTGATATCACCATGGAGGGCGTCGAGTTCTTCGCGCAAACATCATCGTAGATAGCGACCGCTTGTTGGTTGAATGAGTAGTACGAATCAATAGTGTTGCTAATGAAGTGGAGTAATCGACACGTCTGGAGGTTGAAAATACCACCGGTATTTGAAGTGAGGTCCACCATTTCTATCTCTAGATTCCTTATAAAGTCAGTAAAGTTGTTGTACGATATTTCAATGTGATCAGCGATCAACAGCTGAAACAGCTCTTTCTCTGATTTTGTGTTGGCGAATGAATTCTTATTGATGTATATGCTCGACACTCCCACGAAATTAAAGATTTGGCTTTCCTTCAAGAACGTATTATTATTAAAACTATTGTCCTCAAATGTAACCTCCAAGTCACAATAGCTCATCGTCAGCAGGAATGAAAAGCTTGTAAAGGTGTTTCCGTCGAAGGTCAGATTTCTGATTTCCATTGGCTTTGGGTAATCGCTTTGTTGAAACTGGGATTTTTGAATCGGGAAGAAAACGGAGCTGTTCCAAAATTCATTGTTTTGTAGCAAAGAATCAGCAAATTTAATGCTTTCATCCTGTATGCCGAACAACGCAGATCCATTCCACTTGTTATCAGCCACAGTGAAGCCCATCGCTTCAATATATCGTCGATATTTCGTATTGATCCATGTAAAGGAATTCAAATAACAGTTTCTGAGCTGCAACTCCTTGAGAATAATATGAGCGTAAACCATTCTGTTTGTGGTTTTAATCCCGTTTCCAGTTAGATTGCTTATTGAGTCCATGATCAACCCCGAAATTTGTATTTGCTCATATCCTTCTATTGAAAGAATAGACGTAGAATTTGGTGAATAAAAATCTTCTGTTTGTGCTCCGGTCATTTGCTGTATAAGTCGAGCTTCTAAGTCCTCATACGAAATGAGAGTATAATTTAAATCGATGAACGAGATTTTCTCTGCGGCGAATTTAAAAGTTGTTTGAACGTCATCTTCTCTGTTTCTCTGGGCTTGAATGAGTGAAAAAAGCCCTTCGTCGCCAGTAAGAAAATGAGTTTGTATTTGGCTAGAACTGACATTTGTCAAGGAGACATTCATATTGCTGATGGAGAATAGCGTCCCCATGATGGAACTGTTAGGGGAACCATTGATTTTTATATTTTCGAGTCTGAACTCCGAGGCTGAGGATAGAATGTCGTTATTATTAATTGTAAATGTCGGAGTTAAGATATAAATGTCGTCAAGCATGAAGGAAATATTGGTGAATTGGACAGTTTGAAATCCAAAGAGAGTTAGACTGCCTTGGGAGATCGAAATTGTCGGTGCAGATCCAGATTCATTTCTCAGACCGACGAGAGAGAAGTTGAATGAAGAGTAGTTTGAGGTCAGATTATAATTCTCTGTAAATGTGTAGGCTGAGTCTGAGTTGCTATGGATGCTTATTTCGATTGAGCCGTTGCACAGTCTTGCATGCTGGAAGATATCACCGAGGTTATTGTAACAGTTAGTTATTGAGGCGCAGTCTTGAGCTAATTGATAAGCGCAGTTTTCCAAACAGTGAACAGCTGAGGAAAGAAGTAATAGCGTCAAGAAAATGCGAAGAATCTTGATCTTCATATTGCTTCGATGAAGTTCAGGGTTGAAAAAACAAATTTTTATTTAGAGAGTTAATGAATCGGGCTAATGAGTGCTTTTTTTAATTTTGATATTTATATATAACAAAGTTTACTTTGTAGCGAAGCTGATGTATTCTTGAAAGATTAAGTAAACGCTCCTTGAAAACCACTTCTGACCAATGTAGCTAGATATCAATCATATTTTAGCTTAATAGTTGTTTCAAATCCAGTTTTTTAAACGATAATCTAAATCCTACTCCCAACAAAATTTTTTTCTTCAAGAAAACCAAGGCAAGTGCGAAAATGGTCTGTGTAGGCAGTATTTGAATCTTCTAGGAAGATGGCCTTCTGAATGTAAAAAAATTTAAGCATTCTAAGTTCGCCTTGTTATTGTTGTTAAACGATCCGTTATTTCAGAATTGAAATCAAAAATATTGCTGATTTTCATAGAAAAAAGTTAGTTAGCAATTCAGGATGTCTGATACTGGTGCATTAGACACATCTTTAGATGCAAAACTCGCTGAACTTGAAAACCATATTTCTGCTGGTTTTCAGTCGCCACTACTCCTTCCCAGGATTAGCTCTGACGCCCAGTCCAAATTGAATGTAGACGCTCATTCTCACAATCCACCACCAATCTCCAATGCAGTTTCACCGCGCCTTGCTGCATCCAAGGACTACCTCAAAGATTTCAAGGGATACTTGAACCAAAAAGCGATTCGACAGCTCAAAAGGTCGAGTCTATTCTCGAAAAAGGGATCAACCGGCAATATATTTAATCAAGAATCCACACCGTCAGCATCCCTGGATCAGTTTTATTCGCCCCATTCCCAGCATCCCAGGGCTTCAATGGAGAAAAGATCTGATCTAGGCGCTGACGATCAGAAGCTTGACCCAATTGAAAGAGAACGCAGGAATTACTTAGAAAGGAACAAAAGCGTTGAGCTTGCCGTTTTAAAAGTGAAAAGGAAAATGCGGTTTGAGAACCATGAATCCAAATTTGACAAGAGAATGTCAGCTTTTTCTGGAGTCACCACCTACTTAGACATTGGGGAGTTTATTTCAAAACTTGGGCAAACAAATCCAGCGAAAAAAAAGAAAGGAGCGAAACCAAATAAAAAAAAGAAAGTCAAATTAATAGAGCAGGAAGTAGTAGTTCAGCAATGTTTACCGAGTCCTCGGGACAATATCGAGGATACCAGCATGATTGTGCATGAGGATTACGAGAAAAATGAAGATTACTTTAAGAAAGAGGATCAAACTAGCCCCAGTAAAAAGCTTCGAGAGTCAAAATCGGATGGTGATTTGCACAATGGATTGCATGAATCGGTGAGGTTGGCGATTGAGAGACTTAGAAAGCAGAGACTGAGAAAGAAGCCGGAATATCAATTCAATGAAGACGTTTGCATTGATCACTTTGATGACGACCTTGAAGAGAAGCTTGCAAACAATGAATTTGATCTACATGTTGGAGATGCACATCACTTGACTGATGAAGCAGCAATAATGCAGTTGGAAATGCTGAAACGCATGCTAAACTCAAGGAATAGGATTGACCCGACCGATGTCACGGCAAAGAAAGAGCATTTGCAAAGCTTTAAAAATAGATCTGAGAAGGTGATTACTTTGCTGAAGAAGGCTTCAAAAAATATTTATAACAGAGATACGAGCTCAAATACTCGCATCTTTCCAACAATCCCAACGCTTGCGCCACCCCAAAGCCTGAAAAGCCTCACTTCTCTAGATTCAGCTAGTAAACCAATGCAGTTTTCATCGAAGCTTCAAGAAGGGGAGCTAAAACTGCTCGATCTAACAAATTATAAAGAAAGGACTCCATTTAGAAAATTTACGTTCTCGTCCAAGCCAGTGAGTGAGAGGAGCGACAACTATGATGAAAATAAGCCATTATCGATAAATTTCGATTCTACATCTTCGTTTAAATCAAGTATGAGAAGTATGAGATCCTCAGATGCGATGTTAAAGGAAAATAGGAAAGCAAATGAATATTATAAGGGATGTCTGCAGTCTCTTATCACACAGGCAACCGATGAGAAAAAATCTATTGAAAACACAATTACCAAAAAAGTGAAGAAGCTATCAAGAGTTTTGAACAAAGATTTTGGGGTAATTTCTCCTAAATTCGACCAAAGTAGCAAACCTGTGGTTGAGCTGGGGAGCGTGAACAAGCCAGGGTTTCTAACAGAGCGGACAAGGATCATGCCCAAGACACTTACCTCTGTCTTTGGTCGCTAAAAAGATTTGCAGGATATCGTTAGTAGGTGGCACTGCCACTACAACAACAATAGAGATGACATTTCAAATATTTTTTAACTAATTGTTAAATCTTAATAAATGATAATTTGATTTTTTTTTTATGAAATTTCACTTCAAGCCATTATTTGATTTTTAAAAGGACCAATGTAACAATTTATTCATTTCCAATTGTTCCAAATGAAATTTCGATTCATTAACGTTTCACTATTTTGATTGAACCGATCTTCTAAAGTTTGACTTTTCTTTCATGTTACCTTTATAAAATATGAGGAGGAGTTTTTACTCAAAGAATTTATTCTAAAAGTCAATCTCTGCCGATTTTTCAACCAATTTATGGTGTTTTCATCCTGGTAAACACTTTATATACACTCTTAAATATCCAGCTACTAATATTTCCTTAATAGCTTCGTAGCACTTTCACATATCTAAACTAAAGATTTCAGTGGTTGAGTTAGCTTTGCGATTTTGCAAGCCTTTTTGTTATTTTTTTGATATCTACATTTCAATTTTATCCATCGAAAGCTAAATTAGCAAAAGAAATTCGAGAGTGCACCCAAATATGAATTCAAACAAGATGCATACGACATGCAGGCGGTCAGATGCTTTCGCTCCCTAAGTAGGAGCAGCAATCTTCAGCGAGGCTTTTTTAAATATCAACAATACGAGAAAGCTTCTGGAGCTTGTTCAAAAGTACATCACCCTAGCATCCCAGCAATTAGCTAAACTTCATAATTCCAAGAATTACCTTCTTCAAAGCTTCCAAGTAGAGATTGTTTCTCTTGTCAGCCTTATCCGATTCAACTACGCCTGAAATTTTATCGATTTTGCAGCTGAGTCTTCTTGTTGCAATGAATTCACTGAGTTCTCTAATTTAATGAATTCATCATTTCGCTAATTCGCTATCAATCAAAATTACTTGTCGATGAATTCGACAGACACTCCAAAAGCATCAGCCATATTCTTCAGAGTAACCGTCTTGTAAGATTCAAGGAATTGAGAGTAGATAACAACTCTCATTTCTCTAATGAAGTATTTCTTGTGTACTTTCAGGTATGGGTCATCTTGAACCTGCTGTATGATTCCGACTGGTACCATTGTTAAATAAAACCACGCGAAATAATCTTACTGAATGATGAGAAGAAGGTCTTATAATCGCATCTATAGAAAGACTCAAGGAAAGTTTTCAAGGTTGGGTGCTCCTTGATAACAGAAAGGATATCAGGCGAGTGAATAACCTTAGAGAGGATTAGTTTATTTTGAATTTAGAAATAGTTCACCTTCTTTCGAATATCGGCTCTGTCGAGAGAAACCATACTTGTCAAGACAGTGTAGAAAACAAGCGATTCAAATGAAAGGACCTCTGGAGCGTTGAATGTTGGTGTCGATTCGAGGAGAAGGTTTGCCGCTTCCTTGAATTTTCTGACCATGATGAAGTATAAACCTTCGTAGACCTATTTCAGAGCAAAACGCACAGAATTAGCCAAGGGTGGGATGAGCAAGGCACCTTAAGTTTGTTTTTGCGTTCCCAGTCACCTCCTTCTTCAAGGAGTTTCTTGGATCTATCGATTTGCTCGAGGAGTTTCTCCAAGTTTCTTTCTTCGAGGTAGTTTTGAAGAAGATAGAAAACAACTTCGAGCTTCTTGCTGACACCGATGGTTTTGGAGAGAGCTTCTTCGTAGGTTTTGATGGCTAAGTCGCGTTGGCGTCTGCGTAAATAGAAGTGGGCTTTCTCAAGAATTGCGTCTCTGACCTCAACGTCACCGTAGTTGTCCTTTGCTTCTTGGATTTTGTCTTCAAGCTTTTTAAGCTCCTCCTCGTAGGAGAGCTCGACGTCCATTTTCTTGTCGGTCTTGTCAGATGACATTTTTCTAAGATTTGCTCTTTTTTTCTGATTCTTTTCTCTTTATTTTGGATAATAGATTTCGAATCAACAATTTGAAAAATCGATTGAATTGGACTCGAGACTTATAGGTTGAAGAGAGAACTAATCTCTCTCTAACAGGTTTGCTTACGTAGTCACCAAGACTGAACTGATCTGACCTCTCCAAAAGCATCTCGTTATTCTTAATATTCAATTGGTTCTTATCAATAATCACAAAATGCTCAATCAAAAATAGATGTAACGAGAGAGATGCAGCGTTCCTTCCTATATACATAGGAGAAGGAGAGAGAATCCGCTTCAGTAACTGAGACGTTTGCAAAATTTAAACTCATTACTCAAGATTATTAATTAATCATTTGAATGTGAGTTTATGGATGAGGTTATGCTAGCTGTATCTGTGAATTCAGGGAGAGCTGGTAAGTGGTTGAAATATCAGTTTAAGAAACTTTTTTTTATAGTTTAAAGCAAACATTTGAGAAATTAAGAGTAGATTGGATTTAAAAAATCACAAAACTCAGAACAGCTCGAGATCGATTTCCTCAAATTTTTTCTCAATCTGAAAAATTTCTTAACTCTCTAATCTGTATATTCAATACTCTGCAGAATCAATTCTTCTAAACAATCCATACATATTTTAATGCTGTTTATGAGTCCGTGCAGCTGAGTAAAAGAGAACTAAAACTTTATTTCTGCTGTCTCTATTGCTTTTTCAAAAAACTATTAAATTTTGTTCTTGATTAATACAATAAGCCAGTCATCAATGCAGTTTAATGCAGTTTGGGTATGCTTACTAAGTTTCTCTGAATAACTAATCATTTCGATATAATTCGGAAAATAACGCAAAAAAGCTCCAGTCACCTGATTAGCTTTCTTTTGAGCTTAGTCTGAGCAAATATAAGCAACTCCGAAACAACTTGAGTCCATAAACTTCAGGAGATCATATTCTTTTCTTGAGGCTAGCATTTATTTGCGTTATTGGACAAAAAAATTAACTATTTTTCGCATGGAAGAAAAATTTTTCAATGCTTTGTCAAGAATATACAAATTTTTGAAAAAGGCTTTATACCAATCAAAACAATTTTTCGATTCCAGCAGATTCCTGTTGTTATGACAAATTAATTCTCGATTATGTAAAATTGGAAATAAGAAAAATCAAATATTCGTTGAGATTCGGCAAGTTTTTCGTTAAAAGGGTAAAATTATTTCTAAAAGACAATAATTGACAGTCCGAGCCTCACTTCTAAATAAAGCGATTTTTGTGCTCAGAGCAGTGTTTCTGCACAAAAACAAATGAGTAAAAGTTTAGCTCAAATCTATCACATTTATTCAGAGTGATATGTGGTAAGCAGTTCTCTCTTCACTGGAAGCGCACATAATAAAAGTGACAGAGATTAAGAAAAACTGTTTAGAAGTTCTGAGTGTGGAACAGAAAATCAGAGGGTTCTTAGTCTTGATAGAATCGATTCTGCGTTTATTTCAGCAAAATCAGTATTAATGAGTGGAGCTAATATTCTCAGATTCTTCTTAATGATTCGCAGATAAAAAACAGCTAAGAGCTAGTTTTTGAGTGAGAATAATTATTTAAAAATAATAATTTCTTGCCTGAGTCAAATGAAATCAGAAGCCAATTCACCCACAGATTCTTCTCTACCTCAACCTGGATTCACAAGAGCTTTTATGCAACGAAAAACCTCCGATGCTCTGGTCGAAGCACCTTCAAAATTACGGCTTTTGAACATGAATCAAGCCAATAAAATGGCTACAACTTTAGCGGATTTCGATCATGAAGAGTTGAACCTTCATCCTCCACAAAGCAATCTTCGATCGCTACCGGCTTTGACTTCTCCAGCAAACCGACAGCAGCTTCTCGAGATGTTTCCTCTCAAAGGGGATAATCAAGACACTATCCCGATAGTCCATGAAGCTCTTCCAAAGAATGCTAGTTTGAAACATATAAAGATATTAAATCAGGCGCTGGTGGTCGTGAGTAGGAAAAAAAAGCGACGAAATACAAAAGTTATGTATATGTATGAACTCTGGGCTCGTTCACATTACAAGGATGTAGTTGAAAACACTGGGATTCAGAAATTGATGGACGAAGCCGAAAGAGCCCGCCGCCTACCTGGACTACGGCGGTTAAAGTCTCACGAATCCGCTATTGACGAGAATAGTTCCAAAGAAAAGCAAGAGGGCGATCAAGGCGGAAATGCTTCAAATGATGATTCGTTGGACGGAGGGAACAAAATTCAGGAGAGAAGAAGCACGATGTCAATAGAATCGCCTGAAATGGGTGTGTTAGAATCTGAAAACTCATTAATGATGTCTCCTCCAGTAATTTTATAGCTTCCTTACACTGTGATTAGAACTGTGTTTATTTCATTTAGTTCAGGAACAGAGCAAAGACTATTAACCTTGGCCAGATCGCAACAAAAATCAATGACATTTGGTCAACGCGGAGTTCTCAAGAAACTATGAGTTCTACGAACTTATCTCCAACTGAGAAATTTTCACCTGGCCAATTTTCACCAGGACAAGAAACTCTTGATTCCTCTATTGGTAGTGGCTCGAAAATACCTCCAAGGATTAGTATTTTTGGAGAAACTAAACGAACGAATTTTCGAACGACGGTGGTTAGTCCAAAAATCAAGCGGGTCACGACTGTCGGTTCACCGAAGGAATCTGGAAAGAACATCTCAATTCAAGATTCGTTAAACACTATCATCGATCAATGTAAAAAGGTGAATGAGGATCAATCGCTTCAAAAGTAAACTGTCACTCAATTACTTTATTTATTAAACTTCAATGATAGAAAAATCGAAAAGTGTTGTGATAAGCTAATGAATCATAAGCTATATCATTTCCATCAAACTCTAAAGAGTTTACGACAAACAGAACTTCTTGAGTGGTGTCAAACAGTCATGAGAGAAAAACAAGAGAAACAAGATGCAAGATGCTTTTTGAAGGAAAAACGAAACTCAAAACTATTTTTGTTATAATTTAATCTTCAAAGAAGAACTATTGCATGAAATTTTTTCATTATTCAAACTGAAGTAAGTGACGTTTAAGTTCTATTTATATAATGAATACAAACTACTTTTTTAAAAGTCTATACTAGAGAGTAAATGATTAATTTATTAAAATGCATGGAGAAATCCACGATATTCAAGCTGTTGGTTTTCAAAGAAAATAAAAATCGCGATTTCTTTTTGCATGTATTGGCTGTGAACCATTCACATCCTTTCCAGTCTTTCCATAAATTAAGCTCAATGTTGAACTGAAGATTAGCAAAAAATGATTCTATCGTGTAAAATGTAGAAAGAATATGACCGTTCAGGAGGCCAATGCTTTCATAATTAAATTATTGAGGCTTATAATAACTGCGCTATTATTGAGCTCTCAGAGGTCTAAAGGAAGAAAAAACCTTGACCTAAAGAAACTTATTTGTTTTGTATTGTGGAGCTAAGCATAATTGAATATGTTTGCTCTGGTTTTTGTTGACGATCATAGTTAACACAACAAAAATACAACTAACAAAGAAGAAAATATTAGTAAATATTATAATTATTAATATCATTAAGAGCTTTGAATGATGCTATCACAATGATATTCGTACCACACGACCATGGAAATCCATCTTCGCCCTCAGATACTCAACAAATTCTTGGCGTTGACTTTTCAGTTCATGAAAGAGTCGAATGCCAAAAGTTCATTCAGTCCAAGGAAAGACGATTCCAAAGTAATTGCGTCCGATATCACAGTGTTGAAACATCTTTGCTTTTGATTCATGGAGCTGTTGGTTGGTTCTCTGAAAATCTCTTCAGATTTCTCTTCAGACATCATTCCATCATTAGCACTGTTATTCTCACTGCTATTATCAGCAGTTGAACTGTTCTTACTTTCAAGGACTATTATTTATAACTATAAGCCTAACAATTTCATTCATGATTGTTTACCAAGTCCTCCGAATAGATCGGAATGTTGACGATTCTGTGAGAATGAAGGATACTGGTAATCCCTATTCATCGAACCGTTCAAGATATCAGTGAAGAAATCACTCTTGTTTTTCTCGAGGAAAGGTTCTTGGAAAGAGTTTTCTTTTCCGAATGAAAAGCCTTTCACGTAAAAGACACTCTCTTTTTTAGCCGAAGGTTCTCGGCTCGTGAGAGAAGGATAAGTAATCTTGATTTTCTCGAATGAGTTTTGGTGACCATCTAGCTGAGGCACGAACGTGAAGCTGTTTTCAAGCTTGACAGGTTGTCTTGAGGATGACAATAGCTGGGTAGAAGGAACTTGGCCAACCAAGTTAATTTTACGCTCATCTACTGGATCTTCAATGTGCACTCTCTAAGTAATTAGTTAGATTGTCAATGTAATATTTTTTATCTTTACCTTTGATGGTTTCTGGGAGAGACACTCTTGGTCTTTAGACTTGGATTTCAAGTACTCAAGTGGAATTTTGATGGACTTGGAAAATTCATCGAGGATTTGTGTTGATTGAGTTAATTGTTTTTCAAGCATTTGCTGCTTGAATTGGTTGATCTTGCTGCTGGTTGTCTCCAGAGACTGTTGGATCAGCTCATCAATGGTCTTCTCAAGTTTCTGTGCGTTCTTGAGCATCTTGGTCTTTTTGTTCATTTTGGCGGGAAGAGAAGACTCGGATATTTCGGTGATTTCCTGTTGGTATCTTTTCTTGTCGTCTTCAGAGATTTGTATGTATTTCTCTTTCTCAGCCAAAGGAGCGTCTTTCCACTGTTTAGCGATGACACTCATGATCTCAGCCATCGAGAGCTCAGGATATCTGAGTCGAGCTTCCTCTTTCTTATCACGGAGGTAAAAAGTGAACGCGTTTCCGAATTTTTTCGGCTTTTTCTTGAGTTCAGCCTGTTCGATTCCCTCCTGAGCGAGAAACTCGTTAAGCTCATTCAGGTATCTCCATTTATCCATCTTGGCTTTCTCAGCATAAGCAAGTTTTTCTTGCTCAGAGAGATTCTGCCATTTCTCAGAGATAATGGCCATGCGTTTGTTGGGATTGATTCTTTCGGGGGCTGCGTTGAATTGAGCATGCAACTAGATTAGGTTAAGCTCATTTAAGTTTCTATTATGATTTATGTACCTCTTTGCTAAAGATATGGAAGGCCGAGATATTCCTCTTTGGTCTTTTGGCCTTGCTGTTCTTCTTAGTGGATGCACCAGCGAGGTTATTCTCTAAATCGCTCATGTTTCTTTTCGATGAAATTTGTTTTTGTCGAGTTTCGACTGTCTGTTGTCGTGAGTTTTAAATTTTTAATAATGATACTCAAGATGTGTTTAAGTTCTCATGAACCTGATCAGAAGTGATTCGGTCGATCCTATAAAAAGCATCGATGTTTTTTTTTGGTCTTCTAAAGACCTGGAAGGCTATATTATGCAATTTCTTGGGAAGGAGTGAGCCTACTGACTAGAATCTACTGGATATTTCTCATAGTCTCGCTTGCTTAGCTATGACTTTTTTTAGAATTTCTTGCAATTACAAGTTAATACGGGCTTGAATCACTAATTACGAGCTGAGTTGATACAATACGATATCAGCAGTAATATCTTCCTGCATTGTATCAAATTACGGTATCAGAAAGTTCGAAAGACAACGAAATAGTCAAGGTTCAGTTACGCTAAAGCAGCTGTTTAGACTGTAATCCAAGTGAAGGAAAATTTTATGTGAGCTTTGGCTTTGAATATCGATATCGAATGATATGAAGTCTTTGCTTGAAATAGTTGTAGTTTAGGAAGAAAAATGAGAGAGGTTAAATAAGAAAACTTTGCTGTTTCTAGAGTTGAGTATCCATTTATACTTTGCATGTGCACTGATTCTTCACTAATTTCTTGTTTCCACTCGAATAACCTGTGATTGTCACAATTCTATGTGAGAATGGACATATATCTTCGCATTTCAAAATATTCTGTAATAGTGCCTTCTGAACGATTTGAACGAGAGTTTATCTGCATATTCTTCATGAAAATTCCAACAACAAGAAATACTCTCGATTACCTTCTTGCAGCATTAATAGGCTTCCAACGACTCTTTGGTTTTTGAAAATTGGCGATGCTTGCCTCTTTCTGTTGTGTTTTTCTTCTTTTGAGACAGGCTGATATGAGTTCTTGTTTCTAGAAACAAAGTTTGAATCGAAACTGATTTTCGGCTTTTGTTTTGAAAATATGGCTGTTGTAATCTCAATTGAAGAAATTCAGATGAGTTCCGATTGTTTCTGTTGGAAGAACACTTGAAAATACAGTATCCCATGTCAACAAACGCAAAATGCTTTTTCCCTTTGAGTTTTCTTGCAAAGGAATCACCAGTTGCATTTCAACAATTTTTAAAAGAGTATAAAAGAGTTATAAATCTCTTCAATTAACATCATGCGTTTGAGAAATTATACGTTTAAAAATTGATCGAACGTATAACTTAAGGAACAATCACAATTCCTGAACCAACAAAAATAGCTTCACGCGAGATTATACGAACTCAAGAACAAAACAGAAAATCCGTTGCCTTATTTGAAAAGAATATCATCATACACACGAATTAATAGCAACCATCTCCTCGCATTTGAATCCTAAATGAGTGTGCAGGTCATACACAAATTTGTCTCCCTCGGTTTGTTAGTATGACGGCATTCTTGTTGTGGCTCCTGTGGTGTATTACCCTTCACATCGGGTGTTAATTTAAGCTCTTGATCAATGTGCATGATTTTTTCATTTACCTGGTCAATCTCCTTTCCGAGCTCTTCTGTCTCTAATTCTCTAAAAATAAAGCCAAATTAAGAAACCGCTAAACATACATATACCGCTCTTTATTTTTATTTGTAAGAACCTCGAGCTTATTTTCTAAGAATTCATTTGAAGCCTTAAGTTCTTTGTACTTAGAGTCACGCTGAGCGTAGCCTTGATCAAGATGATGGATTTTCTCTTTTATTTCGATAAGTTTTGATGGCTCGAATGATTTTTTAGCCTCTATGTCCTTCTTCTCAGCCGAAATTTCTTCTTTCTCTTGGGATTTAAGTTTCGATAGCAGGTCTTCTTCCATGACTTCAATATAGTTTTTTGCCTCTTTTACTAAACCATCTGACACTAGAATAAGAAAATATTAAGCAATTTTGATGGAAGTGGATCAAACCAGGATCCTTGTTGTCAGATGCTTGAGGGTTATATTCGCGCTTCGCATCTCTGAAAGCCCAATTTTCTTCTTTTTGATTAGAAAATTGTTTGTCGATAAAATATTCGTCTGACATTATAGCTGTATTGGGACGGTGAAAAATGGAGTTGTATGAATTAAATCAATTTCATTATTTCTCAGTATGATCTTATTTTTGATATTTTATCGAAACGGATTCAGTAATGTTATTAAGAGGAAAATCTTCGAAATGGAATACTGACAGGATAAGTATATTTATCAAATCAACGCATTATGATGACTGCATAGCCAGTTTCCCAGAGCCTATTTACACAAATTTTCAGTAGACAAGAGAGCATCAATTAATGACCAAAATAAGAGGAGAGATAGTAATAGAAGTTTTGGCTAGTCTTATAGAAAGAAGGCTCACGGTCCTCGGGTTTAGGGTATCACATTTAAGTAATTCTGATATTTTTTAGAAAAATCATTGTCTAGGAAGGTAACAGTTTTTCGATAATGACACGATACTTTCATTGATATCCAACAAGATCTCATGATAAATGCGTATAACCTGGTCTAAAGCTTCATCAGCTCGGATTGGACCACGATATTGAATAATATTCCCTCTTGGCTATGAGATTGAGTAGAAAAATAATCACCAAAAGTGAATTGCGGTAGGTCAAATGCAACTAATAGAGCATCCTATTGTAAAACTCGCCTGAGGATATGCAACCTTAAGTGCTGTGTCTAAACGATCATCCAGTCAGTTCGTTCAAACTTGTTCGATATTAATGAAAGAGGAACCAGCATTATTCGAAACGGAATTCGATAGTTTTTAAATGTTTATTATCCAATATCCATAATTCTAAGGAATAAAATATGGAGCGACTAAATCAGATTTCAAAGCACCTAGGCGTATTCATCTTCACATGTTGGCTTGAGATCTCAAACACAGATAGAATCAATCCAAAGATTTTTTCGAAGATCTGCCCAAAGATGCCCCAATCGATGAAAATATGAGAGTTTCAATTGATTACAAAAAGGATACAAGCAAAGATAAAATGTACCTGAACTATTCCTTTCAAATTGAGTCCGGCCAACTTCATGCATTCAAGGCCGTGAGTATTGCTGAGAAGCAGATACTTCAAGACACAACTTTAGATAAAGTAAACTTGCTCTTTTCGTGATGATAATCTTAATATCAATTAGGAATATACCTCTTTTGAAGGAGTAGAAGAATATATCAGAGAAACCGAGAAACTCATTTTTGGAGCCGATAACCCTTTATTAAAAGAGAAGAAGGTCAACAACCTGGGACCTTCAGTTTGATGAACATTATTATCCAATTTTATAGGTAGTGACGATAGAAACGTTCTCAGGCACACACTCGCTACGTATGGGAAGTGACCTTATTAATGAAACTCTGGGACGTAAAATTGCTGTGGGCATGCCCACTTATGGTTATTTCAATTTACGAGGGGGACTTTGTTAATCTATTTTGATCTTACCTCTTAGGTAATCATCCTGCATTGCTGAAAAGACTCGAAAGAGTGGACTACCCCTATCTCGATAGCAAAGGAAATTTCAACTTAAGATCAACGCTTGATGCTATCGCGAAATTAAGACCGAAGGACTCAATTTTATTTCATGCCTGTGCGCACAATCCTACTGGCATTGACCCAACTCAATCCGAATGGAGAGAGATTGCTGCAGCAATCAAAAAAGCAGGTGTGGTTCCATTCATAGACTTGGCGTTTCAGGGCCTGGCATCAGGATCTTTGGAGAAAGATCGCGTTGCAATTGAAGCGTTTGCGGAGCTTGGGATAAATATGATTATCGCTCAAACATACTCGAAGAACATGGGAATTTATGGTAATGGTGGTCTTGCTTACAGATTATAAGGATGATGCGGTCTTTCGATTGTAGGACAAAGAATTGGTGTCCTAAGTGTTGTTTGCTCTTCAAGCCAGAGCGCAGAGAAAGTACGAGGTGTCTTGAGGTAATTTTTCGTTGAAGGGGATAAATTAATAAAATGTATTTAGAGAGATGGCTGATGCTATGTATCTGACACCGCAACTCTTCCCAGCAAGAGTTATTGCACGCGTATTGGGTACTCCACACCTAAGACAGATGTGGGAGGTCAACTATTTGTTATTAGTCAATTGGATTGACCTGACCTTTTAGAAAGAGCTAAAAGAAGACGTCTATAATCGAATGATATACTTGCGTCAAACATTATACGAAAAACTCACTCGAAAAGCGCCAAAGAGTAAGCGTTTCTCTAGTCTCACAAAATACCAACTGCAAATTAATAGGAGATTGGAGCACCATTCTGAAGCAAGTTGGTCAATTCTGTCTGCTTCCACTCACAAGTAATTTTTATTATCTAAACAAAAAAAAAATAACATATCGATTAGAATCCGAAATTGAAGCACTAATTCGAGAGAAGCATATCTATCTCCTTGTGAATGGAAGAATAAGCTTGGTGAGTGTTTTTCTCACGTTTCCTTCGCCTCACGATTATTATAATAGGGTTCGCTTAATTCGAGAAATTTGGATTACGTTACTGATAATATCGCCGATATCGTGCTAAGAGCGAAAAATAACATGAATTAAAATCTGCTCCTGCTGATCAAATTCGATTATATAATTATTTCACTACGGAGTGCAGAATTCATTACACATACATTGTGAAACTTCATTGATAGTAAGACGATTTCCAAGAGCAGTTATATTTCATTTTCAATCAGCATAACTGGTTACGCAAAATTGCTTCAATTCAAATTCGTTGCTGTGCTATTATAGAACCCAGAAATAAATATTACACAAAAAACGAGATAGAAGCTTAAATTTTATCATTTTTGAATTTACTATCTTAGTAGCAATTCTAAATTTAATTCATTTCTCAATCCACCATTAAATCACCAATGATGTCAACTTAGAGAGAGAGAATTCTGCAGTAGTAGTCGAGCCTCAAAAAACCTATTTTGTTGAGGAAGCTTATCAATTGAGCAAATCCATATTAAGCATTGTTAATGTCAACCTATTCACTGGCATTCGTGGAATTTTCCGACACTTGACAGCAGCAAAAACAAATTATTCGAGGCTGATTGTGTAGTATATAGTAATCATTTCATTTCTATTGCACATGAGATTCTATTAAAAGACATGATAATTTCAAATAATCATTACTCTCTAGTTATTATTCGTGAGAAAGTTGCTATCCTTTAATCAAAAATTGGAGACAATCAGTGTCTCGCTGATACCGGCACCGTACCAGCCGAATTCTGAAAAAAGATTTCAGACTTATTTGACACGAAATTCGTTGGATTTAAATTTTATCAGATTCAAGATCGATTTCAAGAAATTAAGCATGGACAGACTAAACCAGATTTCAAACCATCTAAGGGTACTGTCATTATCCACGTTTATTATTATCAATCCTAAATACCAAATAGGATCCTACGGATGATTTTTTTGGGCATCTCACACAAAACACAGAATTTGATGAAAACATGAGAGTGGGAGTTCAATATAGAAAGGATCCCAGCAAAGACAAAATATTTCTGAACCAGACTTTCAAACTTGATACAGGAGAATTGCATGACTATAAAGCAATTTATCAAGCTGAAAGGCTCGTGCTGCTGGATACAACTTTAGATAAAGTAAGCTTTTCCCCTCTCCAGGTACTAACTTCATTGAGGAATATGCTTCATTTGAAGGAGTCCCTGAATTTATTAGAGAATCTGAAAAGCTTATTTTTGGACCCAAGAATCCTATATTGAACTCGAAGAGGGTAACTTGATGTTTTAAATTCAATGCCCAATTAATTTATAGGTGGTAACGATTGAGACTTTTTCAGGCACACATTCGCTTCGCTTGGCAAGAGATCTTATTTATGAAACCCTTGGACCCAGAAAGATCGCTGTGGGTTTGCCAACTTTTGGTAAAGCGAGCTCCTGGCCATATGACTGAATCTAATCCTCTCCTCATGCACTATAGGAAATCATTTTGCGCTCTTAAAGAGGCTTGAAATGGTGACATATCCCTATCTTGATAAAAACGGAAAATTTGATCTGAAAGAAACGCTGGAAGTTATCGGAAGACTACAGCCTAAAGACTTAATTTTAATTCATCCTGTTGCCCATAATCCTACTGGCATTGACCCGACGCCTTCTGAATGGAGGGAAATCGCTGGAGCAATCAAAAAAGCGGGCGTAATTGCATTCCTTGATTTGGCATTTCAGGGTCTTGCTTCGGGCTCTTTGGAAAAAGACCGCTTTGTGATGGAACTATTTACTGAATTTGACATCACTATGCTCATTGCACAAACGTACTCTAAAATAATGGGAGTATTTGGTAAGGAAAGGCTTAGAATTGTATGTAAAAGCTTTTGCTATATTTCATCGCAGGACAAAGGATTGGAGTGCTCAGTGTCGTTTGCACTTCGAGTGAGAGCGCTGAAAAAGTGAGAG